>Ga0256843_1000314_pt1 | contig 42129 bp, 47 predicted proteins | sample AlvinellametaG_FD_191572 | JGI IMG/M metagenome (GOLD analysis project Ga0256843, IMG submission 191572) | Pompeii worm associated microbial communities from hydrothermal vent at the East Pacific Rise, Pacific Ocean - Alvinella | ecosystem: Host-associated > Annelida > Integument > Unclassified ...
GTAAATCAATAATATAAATATTTTTTCTAACACCGAAAATGAATTTTTTCATTTTTGGATTCCATCTTCTTGTTTGGTGTCCGAAGTGAACTCCACACTCTAATAGGTCTTTCATTGTAACCATAATATTTCCTTCTTCTAGCCGTTTGGCTTATGTTTTAAATTTAGCTTTGTTTTGGATTAATCCACTTCTATAGTCATTCACAAGAGGTAAGTCTTGCAAGCTTTAAAGAATTACTACAGGTTTTATTTTAGAATATAAATTTCTAAAAAGTTCGCAATTATACCTAAATAATATTAAATTTATTCTTATATAGCTTTAACTGTGTAATCGAAGTTTTCTTTTGTTTTTATTTTTACTTTAGAGTATAACTCTTTATTTTTTATATCTTTTGGTAATTTACCACTTTTAGCAACTTTTATAAATTGTTCTTTTAAGTTTTTTGAATATTTTAAGAACTCTTTTTTTGTTTTACCTTTTAGTGTATCTTTTGCATATGTTATTACTCTTCTTGGATTTACAGCTCTTCCATTTTTATATAAACCAAAATGTAAGTGAGGGCCAGTACTTCTTCCTGAAGTTCCTACATATCCTATTAATTGACCTTGTCTAACTCTAGAGCCTCTTTTTAATCCACCTTTAAATCTTGATTGATGTGCATAAAGTGATTTGTATCCACCTTTATGTTTAATCTCAATAGTGTTACCATATCCACCTTTTCTACCTCTAAATGTTATAATACCATCTGCTGTTGCTTTGATTGCTCGTCCAGTTGGAGCTGCATAATCAACACCTAAATGAGCTCTGTATTTATGTAAAATTGGATGCCATCTTTTATATGTAAAATAACTTGATATTCTTGTATATCTAAGTGGTACTTTAAAAAATACACTACTTAAACTTTTACCCTCTTTATCATAGTATCTTCCATCTTTTGGATTTTTATATATTAGTTTGTAATGTTTACCTTGCTTTATACCTGCAGCTAAAATATCTGGAACACCATAATAGTTTCCAAATCTAACTTTTTGAACATATTTTATATATAACTCATCATTTTTGTGTAATCTTCTGAAATCAAATATTTTATTAAAGTTTCTTACAAACTCTTTTGCTAAAGCATGATTATGAGTATAATGAACAATATCATTATATGGTGATGTTGCAATCTTTACAGCTAATACATCAGTAAACTCTTTATATTTAATAGCTACAATTTCTAATTCATATTTCTGTTTTGTTTTATATATATGTATTTGAATATCTTCACTAATAGGTATTAAAATATCTTCTAATACTCCATTATTATAAGCTTCAGTATATTTTTGACCTGCTTTTAATTCGCTACATAATTCTTTGTCAGTTTTTGATAGATTAAAGTATATATCTTTTGAGATACTATGTTGACCCAAAAAAGATATAAATGAGATTCCATTTGGCCATTTAAGAGTTTTGATCTCTTTTGAAAATGCTAATGTACATAAAACAATAAAAGCTAGTAATATTTTCAAGTCTTCATCTTTATATTAAATTTTTAAGCTATAATGGTACTAAAATTAATATAAAGAAGTAATAAAATGAATAAAATAATATTTTCTTTTTTTCTATTAGTTAGCTTTACTTTTGCTAATGTAAATTTAATTGATACATACAGAAAATATGGTATTAACGAAGTTGAAAAAATAATAAATAATAAACTTACAAATAAAAAATATTGGGAACAAATATTAAAAGATAAAAATATCCAAAATGGTTATTATGAATCTCTAAATTATGTAGTACTATGTAATAAAAATAATAAAGATATCAAAGTCTACAATACTAAAAATAACAAACTTTTATATTCATCAAAAGTAATTATTGGTAAAAACTCTGGAAATAAAATAAAAGAGGGAGATTTAAAAACTCCAATTGGAGTTTATAAACTTATAGAAAAACTTGATAAACTTGATCCTTTTTATGGGCCATTTGCATTAGAGAGTGATTATCCAAATGATTTTGATAGATCTTTAAATAAAACTGGACATGGTATTTGGATACATGGAGTACCTTATAATGAAAAAAGAGATCCATATACAAAAGGTTGTATAGCTTTAGATAATAAAAATTTAAAAAAACTTGACTCATCTATAAAAATAAAAGATTCTGTTTTAATAATTAGTGAAAAAGATAATTTAAAAACTACTAAAAGTGATATTGCTACTATCTTAAGTAGTATTTATAAATGGAGAGATTCATGGAAATATAGTGATTTTAAAACTTATTCATCTTTTTATTCAAAAGAGTTTAAAAGAAAAAATAGATCTACTTTAGATAAATTTTTAGCTCATAAAAAAAGACTTTTTGATAAAAAAGAGAAAAAGATTATTCGGTTTAGCAATATAAATATCATACCATATCCAAATGATCTAAATAAAAATATATATCAAATAACTATGGATGAATATTATAAAACTGCTACTTATAAATATGTAGGTAAAAAAGAACTTTTTGTTGAAATAATAAATAATAAAATGAAAATATTAACTGAATAATATTTTTATTTTATATTTTAAGAGTAAGTGATATCTCATCACATATAGGAAAATGTTTACACTTAATACAATCTGCCCATATTTTTGTATCTGGAATACTAGCTTTTTCTATAACTTCAAAACCAAATCTTTCAAATAAAGCTTGCTTATATGTAAGTACTAGTAACTCTTGAAGTTCTAAATTTTTACCTTCATCTATACAGTTTTGAATAAGTTTTTTACCTATTCCTTTACCTCTGTAAGTATCTCTTACAACTAGTGATCTAATCTCTGCTAAAGTTATAGAATGAATATGTAATGCAACAAAACCAACTAATAAATCGCCATCATATACAACAGTATATGATCTAATAGTTGTAGCCATCTCCGATTCATTTCTTACTAATATATTTCCATTTTCTACATCTTGTAATACAAGCTCTTGCATCTGCTTTATATGTTTAAGTGTAGGTTTAAAATAGTTTAACATAATGCCTCTAAGTCATCTGGCATTACAGGCTCTGAAAAAATATAATCACTTATTGCTTTTTCAAGATTATTTATACCTCTATTTTTTAAATTTGATATAAAAATACCATCAGGATTTGCACGTCTGAGTTTTGCTAAATCTGCTTGTTTTAGTTTATCTGTTTTTGTAAAAGCATTTATTATAATTTGATCACCTCTTTTTATATGCTGCAAAAAATCATCAACACTTTTATCTATATCAAGGTTTGGATGTCTAGCATCAATTAAATGTACAAAAATTTGTAAAGATGGTCTTTTTTCTAAAAACTCTGTTAAGTTTCTATGCCACTCTTTTTTTAATGATTTTGATACTTTTGCATATCCAAAACCAGGTAGATCCACAAATCTTGCAAATCTATCTTCTTGATCTTCCTCTTTACTTTTAAATCTTATATCAAAATAGTTTATAAGTTGAGTTTTACCTGGTGTTGAAGATGACTTTGCTAATGATTTTCTTTTTGTAAGAGAGTTTAGTAAAGATGATTTACCTACATTACTTCGTCCTAAAAAGGCTATCTCTGCTACATCTGGACTTGGTGAGTCCTCTATACTTTGTGCTGATGTTAAAAATTTTGCTTCTACTATGATCATTTAACTAACCTATTCCTTACTTTGTATTGTAAATTTAAATTTTACAGGTTTCTCTTTTGTTCCATCTATTTTAGTAAATCCATTTTTACCATCAAAATATATATCTTCACCTTGTATAATTTTTTTATTTATCTTATCTTCTAGATATCCATTTCCTGTTATTTGATATAAATCTTTATTTAGATCAAATTTAACAATATCACCTCTACCTATAAAATATCCATCTTTGTTTTTAAATGTAAATTTTACATTTCCAATTGCTTTATAAGATACTATATCAGTATTATTTGTTTTTTTATTTTTTGCTGTTTTTATTGTAATTTCATCACAGTATAGTGTATCTTTTCCTTTTATCATAGATACATTACCCTTAAAAAATACAATATTTTTAGCCTCATCTGAGTGAAATGATTGTGCTTGAATATCAACATCAACTGTTTTTGCAAAAACAGTACAAGCAATAATTATACTTAATAATATATATTTCATTATATTTCCCTTTTTATGTTCATATGAACTTTTTTTGCTTTGATGATATTATATCTGTTATCATAAAATAGATCATTCCCTAATATTGTATTATTATTATATTTTAATTCAAACGGTTTGTTATTTGATAATATACTTGAAGCTTTATCGTACTTTATAAAATCACTACGTAATGAGACTTTATTTTTTGTATTAATCTTTATATCAACATTTGAATATAATTTGTAAATATCATTTTCTTTTAAAATATATTGCGCACTCATAATATCAGTATTATTATACTTATTTTTTATTAAAACTGTTGCATCATAAAGCTCATCTTTATTTTTATAATTTTTCATTTGAGATGACTTTACCATTTTTTTTACCTCTTTATTATCAAGTAGATAAAATGTAGAATCGTTAAATGTTACAAGTGGTATATTTTTATGTTCTATTTTTTTTATAACAACTTCTTGATTAATATTTGTTATAAATATCGATGCAATTATTAAGATTAATACAAAAGAATTTATACCCATAAGCTTTTAAGATCATCCATATCATTATATTTAAGTATATATTCTATCATCTCTCGTGCAGCACCTTTTCCACCTTTTGATGTGCAAATAATATTTGATATATCTTTAATATCATCTACTGCATCACTTGGACAAAATGATAATTTTGCTTTTTTTAACATCTTATAATCATTTAAATCATCACCAATACAAGCTACATTTGACCATGTGATATTTAATTCTTTTAATATTTGTTCTATTACTTCATCTTTATTATGGATACCTTGATGTAGATGTTGTATCCCTAATTCATCTGCTCTTTTTTTTACAATATTACTTGTTCTTCCTGTTATAATTGCTGCTTGTTTATTAAATTTTTTTGTCCAAGAAGCAATTGCCATTCCATCTTTTACATCAAATGATTTTGTTTCAGTTAAATTACTATCATAAGTAATAGCACCTGATGTTAAAGTACCATCAACATCAAATATTAATAGCTCTATCATTATAAAATACCTTTTGTACTTGGTATTCCTATTTTTTTATTTTGAACTAATGCTCGTCTTAAAGCTACTGCAAAAGCTTTAAATGTTGCTTCAATTATATGGTGTTTATTTGTTCCTCTATCATATATTAAATGACAAGTGATTCCTGCATTTAATGTTAAAGCATGAAAAAACTCTTCTACAAGTTCAACATCAAAGTTTCCAACTTTTCCAAATATATTAAATTCATATACTAAATATGGACGATTTGATAAATCTAATGCACAAGTTGTAGAAGCTTCATCCATTACAACTGTTGCATTACCATAACGCTCTACCTCTTTTATTGGAAATATCTCTTTTTTAAGAGCTTGTCCTATTACAATACCACAATCTTCAACACTGTGGTGATCATCTATATGAGTATCTCCATTACAAGTTATATCAATAGCAATTCCACTATGTTTTGATAATGCATCTAACATATGATCTAAAAAACCAACTCCTGTATCAATTTTTGTTTGGATAGTTTTATCTAAATCAATAGTACATTTTATTTGTGTTTCTTTTGTATCTCTAATTATTTCAGTCATTGTTTATCTCCATATCTATTGAGCTATAATTATAGCATCTTCAATATCATTGTTATTTCTAAATTTATCTGCTTCAATTTCAGATTTAAAACCTGTAATTAAAACTTTATATATTTGCTTGCCATTTGATATACTTTGTTGTACTTTTGCTTTATAAGGTATACCTAATATAATATCATAATTTTCTTTTTGTGTAAATGCACTATTTTTATTTCCATATGCACCAACTTGTAATAAATAATTATTTTTAATTTGTAAATTTTTATGTTTTTGAATTTTATTATCTTCTTCTTTAGTTAAAATCTTACCATCTTTTCCAACAACAGTTAATAGTACATTAGCAGTTCCATTTCCTACCATATCTATATCGTGTGCAGCTTTGTTTGAGAGATCTATAATTCTTCCTTTTACAAAAGGACCTCTATCGTTTATTCTAACTATTGTTGATAATCCATTATCTTTATTATATACTTTTACCATTGTATTCATAGGTAGTGTTTTTGAAGCTGCTGTTTGAGCATACATATTGTATGTTTCACCATTTGATGTTTTTTTAGCATGAAAATCTGGACCATACCAAGATGCTCTACCTTCAAACTGCTCACCTATGTAAGTAGGTTGTGGATAATATCTTTTACCCAAAACATAATAAGATCTCATAGTGGCTCTATGCATAGCTTTTGAATTTCTTATTTTTTCTTTTTTAATATTTTTATATTTTATAGGGTATGTTTTATTATATTTTTTCTTATATGTAGGATGGTTATTTTTTTTAGAAGAACATCCTACTAATAAAAATAATGCAAATGAAATAATAATTATTTTATTTAAAACTAACAACTATTTTATCTCCCACATGTAAATATTTATTTGTATTATATTTTTTTAACTTCTTTAACGGTACTTTAAACTTTCTTGCTATTTTATATAAACTATCCCCTGCTTTTACAATATAAACTTTTGGTTTTTTATATGTATCTGGATCAACAGGTATTAATAATCTTTGTCTTATTCTTAATCTATTTGATTTTAGATTATTAAAATCTTTAATAATTTTAACTCTTGTTCCATATAATGCAGCAATATGACTAAGTGTATCACCAGATTTTACTTTATGAGTTAAAAATTCATTTCTTTTTAAACCTTTAATTTTAGATTTGAATAATGAAAGTTTTTCATAAGGTATATATATAGTAGTTTTTTCTTTTTTTAATGGGATAATAGTTCTTAAAATATGTGGATTTAAATATATTAAATCTTTTTTAGGCATATCTATAGCTTTAGCTATAGTTTTAAGTAACAATCCACCTTTTGTTTTTACAGCAACTATTGATGAACTATATCCAGTATTTGAAAGGTGATGATTTTTATTTTTACTAAGTTCATTACTATTTCCCATCATAGCCAAAGAGATTATTTTTTTAATATAGTTTCTACTCTCTTTTGGTATATATTGTCTATCTAAGTTATCTTGCACTATTAATAGTTGATTAATATTTGGTTCATAGTTCCAAGTTAAAGTTTTTTTATATACCTTGTGTAAAGATTGGTATCCAACTCTTCGTTCTTGGTATAATTTAATTGTATGTCTATATTCTCTTATTTTTGGATCTTTTTTACAATTACCATTATCTTTACAATACATATCTAAAGATGCTCTTGTTAATCCTTCAATTACTCTAGCCTCTCCACAATTATATGCTAAAGCTGCTAGATACCATTTACCTAACATTCTATGTAAAGTATTTAAATATTTTGCTGCAGCATTAGTTGATTTAACTATATCCATTCTCTCATCGATATAATAATCCATTTTAAGACCATATTTTTTTGCAGTTACTGGCATAAATTGCCAAATACCAACTGCTTTCATATATGATTTTGCTTTTAATTGAAAATTTGATTCAGCCATTGCCATATACATAAAAGATGCTGGTATATTATTTTGAACTAATGTTTTTTTAATTAGTGGTATAAAAACTTGCGCATTTTGAAGTTTTTTTGTATAAGTTCTTGCATACCTTTTATTAAAAGTATTATAATAATCTTGAAACTCTTCATTGGTAATATAAGAGCTTTTTAGATCAAGCTCTTGAAGTATCTTTAAGTCATCATTATAGCTAGTAAAAGTATCATCTATACTTGAAGCTTTTAATATACTAACAAAAATAAATAAATATATAAAAAATAATTTTTTCAAGTTAAATCTTATAGATATTTTTGTAGTACTTTAGGTATATTAATAGTACCATCTTCATTTTGATGATTTTCTATAATAGCCACAAGTGTTCTTCCAACAGCCAAAGATGAACCATTTAAAGTATGACAAAGTACATTTTTTTTGCCATCTTTATATCTTATTTTTGCTCGTCTACTTTGGAAATCAAGTGTATTTGAAATAGATGATATCTCTCTATATTTACCTTGTCCTGGTAACCATACTTCTAAATCTGTAGTATAAGATGCACTAAATCCTAAATCACCAGTACAAAGTTGTACTTTTTGGTGAGGAAGTTCTAGTGATGTAAGTATATCACTTGCACATTGAACCATTTTATCAAAGATCTCTTTTGATTGTTCAGGTTTTGTGATTGCTACAAGTTCAACTTTATCAAATTGGTGTTGTCTTATAATCCCTCTTGTATCTCTTCCTGCACTTCCTGCTTCTTTTCTAAAACATGGTGTATATGATGTAAGTAATAAAGGCAACTCTTTTTCATCTACAATTTCATCATTGTAAAGATTTGTTAGTTGAACCTCTGCAGTTGGTATAAGATACAGATCTTCACCCTCTATTTTAAATAGATCATCTTCAAATTTTGGTAACTGTCCTGTACCTTTTAGTGTGTTAGAATTTGCCATAAATGGTACATACCATTCATCAAATCCTCTACTTCTATTAAAATCTAAAAAGTAATTTGTTAATGCTCTTTCTAATCTTGCACCTAATCCACTAAGGGCTGCAAATCTACTTTTAGCTAATTTTACACCTCTTTCAAAATCAATAATACCAGTACTTTGTCCAATATCCCAATGCTCTTTTGGTGTAAAGCTAAACTCTTTTGGTGTACCTATTTTTTCAATTACAATATTATCATCTTCACTCTCTCCAAGTGGAACATCATCATGTGGTAAGTTTGGAATTCCTGCAAGTATATTATTTATTTTTTCTTCACTAGCTCTTACTTCTTCTTCTAAGGCTTGTTTTTTCTTTTTTAATTCACCAATAGATTTTTGTAATTCACTTATATCCTTACCCTCTTTTTTATATGTACCAAACTGAGATGATAAAGAATTTTGTTCAGCTTGAATAGCTTCCATACTTTGTCTTTTTGCTTTTGTAGTAAGGATATCCTCTTTTAAACTATCAAGTAACTCTTTTGAAACTTTCTTTTTTGTTAAAGCATTTGCAACTGCATCAAAGTCTTTTTGTAATAATTTTATATCTATCATTTATTTATTTCCATTTTTATTGTAATATTATTTTGATCTTCTTCATAATGAAATTTATGTTTTAAACAAAAGTTTTTGTTCATATCTTCACACATAATTTTTGCTTCTTTTATAGCTTCTTGCTTTGAATTAAAACTTTGAACTATATTATATGATGATTTTTTTATACATCCACACTGTTTTTCAATTATTAAATCTACCAAAATATTTCCTTATATTATGCGATTATATCTAATTTTTAGTTAATTTCTAAATGAGTCTAAAACTCAACTGTTCCTTCAATAGAGAATTCAGCTTTTGTATCAAGTTCTGCATGAGATAAAACTGCAATTTCAAAGCCAAATTTTTCAAATATTTCTGATATTCTTTTTCTAAGAACTGGATCTACTACCATTGAAACATTAGATACTCCTCTAGCTTCAATTGATTCTACAAGCTCTTTTGTTTTTGTTACAAGAGAATTAATCTCAGAGATACTTAATAATAAGTGAGATACCCCATGTTGCTCTTGAAGTTTAGATATAAAATCTTGTTCAAGTTCAGGCTTAATTGTAATAATTCTAAGAACTCCATCTTCACCTTTGAATTTATTTGTAATAAGTCTAAATAATTTACTTCTTACATGCTCTAGTAATATTTCAGGTGATTTTGTAACTTCGCCAATATCAGCTAAAGCTTCTAAGATAGTGATCATATCTATAATAGGTATTTTTTCATGTAAAAGATCTTTACAAATTCTAAGAACTGTACCATAAGTTGTTATTTTCATAGCCTCTTCAACTACAACAGGGAAGTTCTCTTTTAATCTATCAATAATATTAACTATATCTTGTCTTGTGATTATATCTTCTGCGTGTTTTTTGATTGTTTCAGATATATGAGTTGATATAATAGTTGGAGCATCAACTACTGTAAATCCTTTACTTAGTGCTTCATCTTTTTTATCTTCACTAATCCAAATAGCATCAAGTCCAAATACTGGTTCTTTTACTTTTTTACCTGGTAGTGTAGCACTTCCAACTCCACCCATAGCAAGAAGTTGATGTAATTCAACCTCTCCACTTATAAGTGGTATTCTTTTTAAATATAAAGAGTATTCATTCATTTTTAGATCAGTTGCATCAGTAATTCTTATTTGTGGTATTACAAATCCAAGTTCAGCAGCAATAGAGTTTCTAATACCTTTAATTTTATCAAGAAGTTCACTATCACCCTGAATTAAAGATAAAAGTCTAGGACCTAGTTTAAGCTCTAAAATTTCCATTTTCATAGTTTTATCTAGAGTTTGTTCCTCATTAAGAGTTTGTTTCTCTTTTTTCTTCTGCTTAATTTTATTAATATCATCAGGAGTTTTAACACTACCTTTTGTTTCAGGTTGTGGTTTAAAGAAATTTACAAAAGCATTATTTTGATCAGATTCAATCATATAGATTAAATATCCAATACCCATAAGTAATGTACCCATAATAAGAAGTATACCAGATGGGAAACCAGGAACTGTAGCAAATAATACAAGTGCTAATCCTGTTATAACTAATGCTTTACTATCTTTTACAAGCTGAGATATAGTACCACTTGCAAATTTCTCTTCATCTGTATTTGATCTTGTAATTATAATAGCAGTTGCAGTTGAAATAATAAGTGCAGGAATTTGAGCTACAAGTCCATCACCAATTGTTAAAATAGTATATATCTCAGCACTTTCACCTGCTGTCATATTATGCTGAAACATACCAATCATAAGTCCACCAATAAGATTTACAACTGTAATAATAATACCAGCAACAGCATCACCTTTTACAAACTTAGCCGAACCATCCATAGTACCATAAAAACTAACTTCACTTGCTAACTCTTCTCTTCTTTTTTTAGCTTGTTGATCATCTATAAATCCAGCATTTAAATCAGCATCAATAGCCATTTGTTTACCAGGTAATGAATCAAGTGAGAATCTAGCTTGTACTTCAGCAACTCTTCCAGCACCTTTTGTTACAACCATAAAATTTATAAGTACAAGGATAATAAATATAATAATACCAATTACCATATTTCCACCAACAACAAACTCTCCAAAAGAGGCTATTATGGAACTTACAGCTTCAGGACCATTGTGTCCATCATTTAAAATAGATCTAGTGGTTGCAATATTTAAAGATAACCTAAAAAGTACTAAAATAAGTAATAGTGTAGGAAAAGTAGATAGATCAGTTGGTTTTTGAACAAATAAAGAGATAAGTAAAATAAGAATTGACGATGTTAAAGAGACTATTAAAAAAAAGTCTAAAATACCTTTTGGTAATGGTACAATAATAATCGCCAACATAGAAAAGATAAATGCAATTAATACATATTCTTTTCTTAAAAATATCTCTTTTATGTTCATATATTAGTTTTATTACTTTAAAAAATTAACCAAAGACAATTGATTCATTTTTGATACTGTTGAATAAAGTGCATTGTATGTTAATTCTAAGGCTTTTGATTCCATTGCAAGTTTACCCATATCTGCACCATTTGTTTTTTGCATCAAAATATTATAGTGTGTAACTTTTGAATTTATAGCTTCTAAAGCTGTATCAAAAATTCTATTTCTTCCACCAAGTTCAGCATGTCCTACATTTGTAGCATCAAATTGCTCTGACATCCTTTCTAAATCATCTGCTAATATAGCTCTTACTTCTTCATCATTAATAACTTGGTCTTTTTGCCCATTTGTAGAATCATCAGTTTGTTTTGTACTATATCCATAAAGTGCGTTTATCATAATATTTAAATCATCAAAAGTATTATGTTTTGTTTCAAGTAACAATCCAGAACTTGTTTTACTTGATATATGACCATTTGCTAAAGCATCATCTAAAGTTTCACTTGTATATTTTGCAGGTGTTGATCCATCACTTGTAACTGTTAAGTATTCATCTTGTAAATTACCAGCAGAATCAACAAATTGACTTTTTGTTCCATCTTCATTATATTTTTCAAGTTTATCTTTTGCATCATTTAATTTCCAAGTATTTCCATACTCATCTAATACAGTTTCATGTTGTGTAAATGATATTGTACCATCAACTTCACTAGTATCAGTATTATACATAAGAACATCATAGGCACTAACACCTCTTTCTCTATATGTATTTGGTTCAACTGCAATATTTCTTAAATGACCATTCCCTTGAAAATCTATTTGACCATTTATTTTAAAATCTTCATTTTTTTCATAAGTTTTTATTGTTGTATTTGATCCTGCAAATATAAATTCATCATCAATTTGTGTATTCATTAAAGAGTATAAATTATCTCTCATACCCTCCATATTTTTTGCAACTGCTATTCTATCTGGTCTTGTCATACCTGAATTTAGTGATTTTAATAGATCAACTTTAATAGCATCAAGTGTATTTTTCACCTCATTTATTGTTGAATCTGCAACTTCATTTTGTGCAGTTGTTCTTTCTATTTGAGTTTGTAGCCCTTCGTATGTTCGAAGGTTACTCTCTATGTTTATTACTTTTCCATACAATACTGCATCATCACTACCATTTTCAATCTTTTTACCAGTTGACATTTGGTAAGATATTCTTTGATTTTCAACATCTAAGTTAGCAATTCTATATGACATTTGGTTTGTTAAATCAATCATTTACAACTCCTTGTAGTTGGTTTATTATCTCTTCATAAGTGTATGTGCTACTTGTATCTTGGACTAAAAAGTCTCGTATTTTGTCTTTTTTGGCTAAAGCTTTATCTAATTCTTTATCCATCCCTTTTGTATAAGCACCAACTCTTATTAAAACTTCATTCTCTTTTATTAAAGATAATACCCTTTTTAACTTTAAAAAGTTATTATACTGTTCTTTTGATACAACTTTGTCTATAACTCTTGATGCACTTTGAAGTAGATCAATTGGTGGATAAAACCCTTGTTCTGTTAATGCTCTTGTTAAAACTATATGCCCATCTAGTATTGATCTACTTTGATCTGCAATTGGATCATTCATATCATCACCATCTACTAAAACTGTAAAAAATGCAGTAATAGTTCCAGCTGGAGTTGCTCCAGCTCTTTCCATTAGTTGTGGTAAAAGTGCAAAAACACTAGGTGGATAACCTCCCCTTCCTGGTGGCTCTCCAGTACTTAAACCAATCTCTCTTTGAGCCATTGCAAATCTAGTTACACTATCCATCATAAGTAATACATCATGACCTTTATCTCTAAAAAACTCGGCAATAGCCATAGCTGTAAATGCTCCATACTTTCTCATTAGAGATGATTCATCACTAGTTGCTGTTACTATTACTGTATTTTCAAGATTATTTCCAAGATTATAGTGTATAAATTCAGGGATCTCCCTTCCCCTTTCTCCTATAAGTGCTATAACTTTTATTTGTGCTTGGCTACCTTTTACAATCATACCCATAAGTGTAGATTTACCTACACCACTTCCTGCAAATATACCTACTTTTTGACCTTTTCCACAAGTAAGCATAGCATCAATTGCTTTTACACCAGTTGAAAATTTTTGATCTATTATTCCCCTTTTTAGTGGTGAAATTGACTCTTTATTAATTGCTGAGTTTTCCTCTATATCTTTAATTGGTCCTTTTTCATCTATTGGTTCACCAAGTGCATTTACTACTCGTCCTAGAAGTCCATAACCACATTTGATACTAAGTCCATCTTTTTGTAAAAATACTTTATCATCTATTCTAAATCCATCAATAAATGAAAATGGAACTATATCAAAATATTTATCATGAATTGAAGCTACCATTCCAAGAACACTATAAATATGTTTTTGTGATTCAATTCTTACAACATCTCCAATAGCAACTATAAGTCCAGTTGCTGTTATAGTTGTAGCAGATATCTTACTAATTCTTCCAAATGGGATAACTAGGTTTTCATTTGAAATATTATTTAAAACCTCATCAATATTTATCATAATTTTTCACACATAGATTTATATAAAGATTTTGCATTTTTTACTGCTTTACATTTATTAACACTATCTTTATATCTATTTTCTTTATTTAACTTTTTATATATTTTTGCCATCTCATAATATATTTGTACTAACTCATTATCACCTATTTTTCTTGGGTTCTTTAATGCTTCTTTATAATATTTTAAGCCATTTTCATAGTCATCATCAAGAATATAGTTTGAAGCTATTTGCATCTCAACAAATGGTGAATATATATGTGCATCCATCTCATTTTGTTTGTAATATAATTTTGTTAATATTTTATTTGCTTCATCTTCATTTTTATTTTTTATTAAATATAAATAATACTGATAATAAAAATCTATAATCATTGGTTTATCTTGATTTTGAAATATAAAATATTTATGTTTTTGAGTATAAGTGAAAAATTTATCCATACTATAAGTATTATTTTGTTTTGCATATATTAAAAATCTATATAAAAACTCTTGAGATTTTATTTTTTCATTTTTTAATCCATCAATCCTTTTTGATATATCTAAAGCATCATCAATTAGATCTAATTTAATAGCTATTTTTTCTAAGTTTAAATAAACACTTGCGTCATTACTATCAAGAAATACTTTATTTGCAATCTTAAATGTTTTTTTATTTGGATACTCTAACATACAATTAAACATTTGATCTGTTGTTGTATTATTCTCTAGTATCCTTTTTATTGTTGTAGTTGGCATAGTTTTAATAACTTCATCAAACTTATTACATTGCCCTTCTTGTAAATATTCATTGATCATTTTTAGATTGATATCATCAAATATCTCTTTTAAATCTTTATATCCAAATCTTTTTGCAGTTATATCAGGTATTTTTAAATAAACATTCTTTAGTTTATTAATAAGATCATATTTTTTCTCTTGCGCATTATTTAACAACTCTTGAAGAAGTGTTCTATGGTACATAACTTCTGACATTGGATATTTACTAGCAACTATTTGAGGAGTTAATATACCCTCTCTCATTAATATCTCATCAAGATACATCTTTGCTAATTTTTTATAAGGATTATCTTTTCTTTGTCTTATTAGGTCTTTATATAACTCTTTTGCTTTTAAAAGATATGTTAACTCTTTTGAATTTATACTCATATAGGTATTTGCTAAAATATATTTAAATTCATTTATCTGTTTTTGCTTTTTTGAATTTTTTAATAAAGCTTTTAAAATTCTAATTGCAAGATGTGGCATTTTTGCTTGTTTTAGTTTATTTATTTTTATCATTGCAATTGTTGGATTATTTGCATAATAATCTATATTTTTATTTAACACTTTTACTGTTAAATCATAAGCTTTTTTATTTTGTTTATCTAAGATATAAGCATCATATAATTCGTCAGATACTATTGTTGCTATTTTTAAATCATTTGTTTTAATTAGAATATTATATAAAGTTTTTATAGCTCTTTTATATCTTCTTTTTTTAATATTGATTTTGGCATAAGATATATCTGAATAGGCTAAAGATAAAGGATCTTTAAATGTCTCTTTTATATTTTTTGCATATTTTCTTGCTACTCTTGCTTTATTTATTTTTAGATTTATATCTACCATTAAAATTAGTGCTTCTAGTAGATCATTTTGATTTATAATACCTTCATTGATAGCTTTTAATAAAATTTTATCTGCTTTTACTGAGTGCTTTTTTGCTCGTTTATTATATAGAATTTTTGCATAAAGTAGTTCTATACTACTTTTTAGTACATCTTGTTTATTTTGACCTCTTAATAATACTATTTGTTTATATGCATCATCTATTTGATTATCTTTTAATAGTTTATTTATATATATTATTTTTGAATTTTCATTTCTTATTTTATCTTTTGTACTTTGGGAAAATTGTTCTTTATTATTATCAATATATGAATAATAAAAATCTTTTTTTGCATAAGTTATTGTAACTATAAAGATTGTTATTAATATGTATTTCACTATTTTCCTTTTTTATTTAATTCATAAATATATGTAAATATTTCAGCAACTGCTTCATAGAACTCTTTTGGTATCTCTTGCTCTACTTCTATTTGATCATGTAAAGCTCTTGCCATACTTGGATTTTCTATAATAGGTATTTTATTTTCTCTTGCTATATCTTTTATTTTTAGTGCAAGAAAATCTATACCTTTTGCAACAACTATTGGGGCATTTGATTGCTCTTTTTGATATTTTAAAGCAACTGCATAATGTGTTGGATTTGTAATTACAACATCTGCTTCACTTACATCTTTAAGCATTCTTTGTCTAGACATTTTCATCTGAATTTGTCTAATTCTACCTTTTATTAAAGGATCCCCTTCCATTTGCTTATGTTCTTCTTTTATCTCTTGTTTTGACATCTTTAATTGTTTAAAATAATAATATCTTGTAAAGAAGTAATCCATTATAGCAAAAATGATTATAATTAACAAAATAGAAGCTAAAAAGTATGCAGTAAGTTTAATTAAAACAGCAACTGAACCAATAACTTGCATATCCATCATAGCTAATATATCATCTTTTATAATAACAAAAATAACAAGCATTACTAAAAATATTATAATTAATTTTGCAGTTAATTTAATAGCTTCTAATATTTTTTTCATTGAAAATACATTTTTGATACCACTAACTGGATCAATCTTTTCAAGTTTAATTGCTAAAGGAACAGTAATAAAACCAAATTGCATCACATTAAAGGCAATTGCAAAAATAACTACCATTATAAATAATGGCATCAAAGCATTAAGCATAGTCATTGTAACAGTATAAGTAATAGTATAATAAACACTAGGATCAAAATCTGTACCTATAAAAGACATAATATACAACATCATTTTTCTTATATCATCAAAGGCTGGTCCTGCAAAAAATAATAAATATATTGAACAGAAAAATAAAATTGCAGCTCCTGGAACTTCCGTTGATTTTGGAACATTTCCCTCTTTTTTAGCATCTTCAATTTTTTTGGAGGTGGGTTCTTCTGTTTTTTCTTGATCATCAGCCATAACTCAAGCTCCTATTGAAATTTATTTATAAAATATGTTTCAAATGAATGGACAAATATATCAAGACCATACATTAAAAACAAAAATATTAATACAAATTTTATTTGAAATGTTAATACAAATGGTGAAAATGCAGGCATAGATTTTGTACCATATGAATAAAAAATATCAAGAATAAATCCTATAAAAAATAATGGAAATGAAAATGAAAAAGCAAATAAAAACATATTATTAATCTCATTTATAGCTATTTTTATACCATCATAATCATAAAGATTAAATTCACCAAGATGGATTAGACCTATACTATTTGAAAGCATATAAAGAGTTACTTCATACATCCCTGTTTCAAAATACAATACAAGTACAATCATATATAAAAATCTAGCAACTATACCCTGCTGTGTACCACTTGCTGGATCAAACATATTTGCCATAGATAAAGAAGTTGCAAAACCAATTAAGTCTCCAATAATTTGTATAGCTGAAAATATCATCTGAACAAGAACTGAAGCTACTAATCCAAGTGTTAATTCACTAATTAGTGCTAAAATAAAATTACCATCTGTTGTATAAACAAAAGTATTTGTATCTACAAGTGGATATAAAAATATTGTAAAATAAAATGTTAGGGCAACTCTTATTGTAACATTAACACTTTTATGTCCAAATACAGGCATAAATGCCATAAAAGCTAAGATTCTTGCAAATAATAGTAAAAAATTATAAATTAAATCCTGATTTAATAACTCTACTATATCTTGCATATACTTCTACATATAACCATCATCTATTGCAATATCATTTTCAACAATCTCTTGAGATTCTTCATTATTACTATTTGTTTCTTGTTTTCTTTTTTTATTATCACTATCATCTTGAGTATTTGACTGATTATCTTGTTGAGAAAAATCTAAAGAGAAATTACTTTGATTATCAAATGTTTTTTGTAATGAGTTTTGTAGTAAACCTTTTGCACCTTCTAAAACTTCTAAAGTTGAGCTATTTGTTGTATTTAAAGATATAGATATGCTATTTGTTGCTTTTTCACTTTTCATAACTATAGAGATACTTCCAAGATTTGCTGGATTTAGATTAATTTTAAATGCAGTTACCGGAGGCTTATAGTTTTCATACATCTTTCTAGCCATATCAGACATAAACGATTTCATATTTTGTCTAGCTGAAATAATTTTATTTGTTATATTTTGAATTGCTGTTTGATTTGCATTTTCTTTTAATTGAATCTCTTCAGATTTTATCTCTTTTGTATTTGCTTCAACTTCAGCTGTTTCTTTTATAATTTTAGTTTGTTGAGTTTTAATAATTTCTTGATTATTTAAAGCTTGTTTAAATAATACTTTATTTAAAAATGTTGTTTGTTCTTGAACTTTTGCATCTATTTTACTTACAACTTTAACTTCAGATGTAGTTTTCTCTTCACTAATAACTTCAACTTTACTCTCACCTAGTTCCAAAGTTTTTGCACTTTTTTGTATTTTAGTTTTTGCATCTTTTATACTATCATCAAGAAGTATTTTTTTTGATTGTTCAAGATTATGTTTTGAAACTATTGTAGCTTTTGTTTGTTGATTGCTTAAAAAAGTTTTTGCACTTAATTTTTCTTTTGTAAGATCTGTATTATTTTCTTTAACAGAAGATGGTGCATTTTTTTTAGTTTTAATATTATTAACAAGATTATCCATCAAAGAAGTTTTTTGAGTATCTTTTTTAATTTTTATTGTTGGTGTGTCTTTTTTAGAATTACTATTTTTTTCTTTATTTATCAAATCTTCACTTGTAATACTTTGTTTTAAATTATCAAATAAAGAACTTTCTACTTTTACTACCTCTTTATTTTCTATAGTAGAAACTTTTTTATTCACTTTTACAGTACTATCTTCTATTTTTACTTTTTTACTTAGATCTAGTGATTCTTTTTTTATCTCTTTTGAATTAGATTTTAATATATTTATAGATTTTTCTATATCTTTTTTATCTTTTGTATTTGATATATCTTTTTTGCTATTTTTTAATTTATCAAATAAAGATACTTTTTTATTTGTATCAGTTTTACTTGTTGTTTGTTTTGTACTATTATTTTTTAATTTATCAAATAAAGAGCTTTTAACTTTAGTAGTAGTTGTTGATTTTATTGATTCTTTATTTTTACTATTTTCAGTTTTAGTTTTTGTATCACTAGTATTGTTTTTTGAAGATTTATTTTTACTAATCATTTGATCAAATAAAGAAGGTTTATCTTTTTTTTCTTTATTTAGTGATTTTACACTAGTAGATTTTGATTTTACTTTTGATTCTACATTAACTTGAACTATATCTGCTGCCATATTCTATGCTTTTAGTAAATCTATTGTTTTATCATCCATTGTTTTTTGTGTTTGAAATGCAGATAAGTTTGCTTCATAAGAACGCATAGCTTCTATTAAATCTGTCATTTCAATAACAGGATTTATATTTGGATATGCTACATATCCATCTTTATTTGCATCTGGATGATTAGGTTCAAATCTCATTATATTTTCTAAATCAGATTCAACTACTTTTTGTATTTTTACACCTACATTTTGATGTTTTGTATCTACTTTTGATTGATCAAACTCATCACCTTGAGCCTTTTTTTGTTGATCTAACAAAACCTCTTCAAAGACAACATTTTGTTTTTTGTATGGCCCACCATCTGTTGTGTGAGTAGTTTGAGCATTTGCTATATTTGCACTTACAACATTAATTCTTGTTCTTTGTGCAGCCATACCAGATGTTGCAATATTATATCCATCAAAAAATCCCATATTGTCTCCTTTTTATTTTATTATACTATTTTTCTGCTAAAGATTAAATTTGCATTCTCATTACATCTTTATAGGCTGATAATGCTTTATTTTTTACTTCTAATGCAAGCTTTAAAGATAACTCAGCCTCTTCAATTTTTTGTACTGCTTTTTGTAGGTTTTCAACTTTTCCTGTTGCTATACCTTCCATTGCATCGTATGCTTGAACCTGAGATTCATTAAGCTCACCCAATGATTTATTTAATATATCTGAAAATGATTTGTCATCATTTTGTTCAGGTTTAGAAAATAGTTTATCTGTACTTAAACCTTGTATTTGGTTTGCTATTTCTCCAATCTTCATAGATCACTCCTTTAATTAGAATTCATAGTTTTTAACTTTGATTCTTGCAACGATAAGTCATTTAACAATCCATCAACTTTTGTTGTTAATTGATCAAAAGCCAACTCTTCTTCTTGACTTTTTAAATTAAATAATGCAATAACCAAAGAAAACATCAAGTTTGCAATACCTTTGAAAAATATAGTACTTAAAATAACTCCTAAAAGTATTTCAAGTGGAGTATAAAGATTTGAATTTATTGTAAAATATATCAAAGTTGCAAAAAAAGCAGTAGCTACATAGGTATTTGTAATATTACTACTAATTAGTCTATTTGAAAATTTTTCTACATTCATAAACTTCTCATCTCCTTTATATTAAGATATCTCTTTAATAAGATTTTTACATATAGCTTGGATCGATAAAGTACTATCACTATAAGCTAACTCTTTAGTGTATAGCTTTCTTAATCTACCAGTTGTTGCTATATTTAAATCTACAATTATATTTCCTAAATATTTTACCATAAAATTCTTGTTAAGTTTATTTTTTGATGCTAAATTAATTAAAGATTGGGTAATTGTCTCTCCAATTTTATAAGTTTTTGTATGATTAAATACCATAAATAATCTTTTTTTACTTAAACTAAGCATCTTTATTAGTGCATAAACATCTGTCAATGCACTAGGATCTGTAGTTGTTACTGCTACTATTTCATCTGAAACATCTAAGAATTCTTGTACATGAGAACTAAGCCCTGCTCCTGTATCTATAAATATATAATCAAATTTTTCTGTATCTTTTATCTCATTTATTACTCTTGAGAATTGATTTTGTGAATTCTCTAATAAATAATTATGTCCACTTTTACCTGCAACTAAAGATATGTTTTTATATTTTGTTTGTAAAAGTATATTCTCTAAAGCAATATTATTATTTAAATAATCATTTATTGTATATTGTGGTTTAAGATCAAAAAGTATCTGCATATTTGCTAAACCTATATCTGCATCTATTACTAAAACTTTTTTATTTAATGTAGAAAAGATATAAGATAAATTTGCTGTAAAAGTAGATTTTCCCACTCCACCTTTTCCAGAAGTTATAGCTATAACTTTTGTTTTTGATGACTTATGTTGTTTTTTTGTTAGGTTTATAAGCTTACTAGCTTGTGTTGATATTTGATTAAACATATTATTTTTTTGGTATACTTCTATTCATAAAACAATCAATTAAATACTTATCATCCACACATTTTAGATCATCTGGAACATTTTGTCCAACAGATAAATAACATATAGATTTTTTAATCTTATATGCAAAAGATATAATATTTCCAAAACTTCTTGTTTCATCTAGTTTTGTATATATTAGATTATTGATTCCTAATATTGAATAACTATTGTATATCTCATGAAGATCTGATTTTTTAATATTTGCTGGTAAAACAAGTAGTTTTTCAATACTTACATCTTTTAATCTATTTTGATATTTATTTATATGCTCAATTTTATCAATATCATATTGACTTGAACCTGCTGTATCTATTAAAATATAGTTACAATCTTTTAATCTTAAAAGTGCTTCTACTAAATCTTCTGGTTTATTTACAACTTCTAAAGGTAATCTCATAATATTTGTATATGCTTTTAGTTGCTCAACTGCACCTACTCTAAATGAATCAAGTGTAATAATACCAACTTTATAATCCATACCCATTTTATATGCATATCTAGCAGCTAATTTTGCTATTGTAGTTGTTTTACCAACTCCTGTTGGTCCTACAAACATCATAATTTTTCTTTGATGTATTCTAGCTGGAACTTCATATTTTATAGGTATAATTCTTTTTAAAATAAGTTTGAAAAAATTATTTATTTTTTGTTCATCACTTTTCATAGATAAAGGAAGTTGTGTAATGGTTTTTTTCAATATTGTATATGTCATCTCTTCATCAAACTCATTTTGTTCAAATAAAGAATAAATATCTATAAACTCTGTTGGTATTACTAAATCATATAATTTACTTTTAGGTTCCCAAAGTGTTTTTTGAACTTTTCTTAGATCATTGTGAATTTGTAAAATATCAGATTTCATACTATAATCATTATTATTCGTAATTTTAGGTTCAATCTTTGGAAGAATATCGTTGTTTTTAGTTAAATTTGAATCATAATCATCTTCTGTTGCAACTAATATCTCATACATACTTTTTGTAGTTCTAGTTTTTGATGATATCTTTTTTGTAGATATCACTATAGCATCTTCACCACACTCTTTTTGTGCATTTCTTAAAGCCTCAGTAGGTGTTTCACCTAAAAATGATAACATCTTCATTAGTTTTGCCCATTTTTATATATTTTTATGATTTTACCATCATAGTTTTTTATTTTTACATAATCTTTATTTTCTGATATAACTTTTCCTACTCTTTGTATCTCTATATTACCAAAATCAAATTTTACTTGATCAATAACTACTTTTTGTACATCTTTATAACAAATTGGTGTACCTTTTATAATATATCTTTTTGCTTGATATTTTGATTTTTTTAATAATTTTTTATCAAAAGTTGTACATCTAATATTTTTTTCAATATTTTGCATATATAAATTATTTGCATCTAATATACTTTTATAATTTATATTAACTTTTGATACTAAAACTTCAGAAGCATTTATATTTAGTAAGAAAATAAATATAATAAATAAGTTTTTCACTATCCACTTACCTCAACTAAATTTCCACCATTTGAAGAACTTATATCATTTACTATTTCTGTATACATCTGTTTTATTGGTAATACTATTGCAGCTAATCTTCCATTTAAAGCATATACTTCAGTTAAATGTTCCTCTAACTCATCAACCATATCTCTATATATATCAATATCTACACCATTATTCATTGCATTTGCTAGTTGGTCATTTAGATCTTTATGTGCTTGAGATATATCTCTCATTAGTTGTAATTTATTGTCGTTTCTATTTAATAGTTTTTCATGCTCTGCATTCATAATATCTTTTATATCTTCATTAATATCTGCTTTTAGCTGTACAGCTTGTTCTATCATTTTAATTACTGTTTGTTGTATCATTTTTTCTCACTTAAAAATTGAAATAGCATATCACTTATACCTAAAGAGCCTGCACTTTTTTGAGCTAAACTTTGAGTATACATACTTTTTATAATCTCTGAACCTGTACCCTCTCCAGCAATTGTAGAATTTTTTAAAGATACATCAAGTATTTGTTGCATAAAAAAAGATTCAAAATCATCACAAACTGTTTTTAATTGTTCATCTTTTGAAGATTTTGAAATATTATTTAAATTTTTTTGTAAATCATTACTAGTTTGATTTATCATTGATGTTTCAATATTATTTAATGCTTGCATATTTATCTACCTTTATTTAATTCTATCAAAGAAGTTTTCATCTTCTAAACCTGTTTCACCTTTTAGTTTATTAGATATAAACTTCAACTCAACTCTTCTATTTTCATTTTCATTTGTACTTTTTGGTCTATATGATCCATATGCAGATACTTTTAATCTCTCAGGATCAATTCTATTTTTAATAAGCTCTTTTACTAAGGATATAGATCTAAGTGCTGAAAGATCCCACGAATCTCTTGGTATCTGGTCATTTTGAAAAACTTCAGTACTACTTGTGTATCCTGAAACTTCTATATCTAAACCATCAGACATAGTTCTTATTATTCTAGACATCTTTACAATAAACCTTTTTGCTTGTTTATTTTTAAGTGTATATTCACCCTCTTCAAACATTAATGATGATGGAATTTCCATTGTAAACTCATTGTTATTTTTCTCATTTACTGTTATCTCATCATCATTTTCTGATTCTGTTGTATAGTTATATTCTCTAGCTATCTCTTGAAGTTCAACTATCATCTCTCCATTATCATTTCCACCACCCATATCACCTTGGTTTCCTGATTCACTAGCATTAATATGCTCTTTTGATAACTTCATTTTTTCTGCTGCAGATGTATCTTCAGCACCTTCTAAAAAGCCCATTGATCTTCTCATAATCTCAAAGTACTCTTCAACTTTTTTCTTATCCATAGTAGCCATTGATAAAAGTAAAATAAAAAAACAAAGAAGTAATGACATAAGGTCACCAAATTGTACTAGCCAACCTGGTAAACACTTAGGACATTCTGGACATTTATCTTTTGCCAATATTTACCCTTTTTTTCAATTTTATTCAGCTTCTGGAGGTAATACTGCTTGAAGTTTCATTTTAATATTACCTATAGATTCTCCAGCTGCTATCATCATAGCACCTTGAAGAGTTATTTGATGTGCTATCATCTCTACATTATGTTTTTGCTCTAACTTTGCTTCAATAATACCTGCAATTCCTGTACCAATTAAGGCACCATACATAGTTGTAAGTAAGGCAACGGCCATAGCTGGACCAACGGCACTTGGATCAGATAAATTCGCAAGCATAGCAACAAGACCAACAAGTGTACCAATCATACCCATAGCTCCAGCACTTCCACCAATATTTCCATAAATTGCAATTTGTGTTTTATGTCTATTTTCCATATGCTCTAATTTTGTATCCATTAAAGCTTCTAGTACATCTGGTTTTGTATTATCAACTAACAATGCAAATGCTTCTTTAAAAAATGGATTACCCTCATCCATAATTTTTTGCTCAACACTCATTACACCATTTTTTTTGATCTCTGTTGCATAATGTATTATTTTTTCAACAAGTTCAGGAGTTGATTCAACTTTTACTTCATTAAAAGCTGCACCTGCAGATTTTGTAACTTGTTTTAATGCAGCACCTTCAAATTGACCAATAGTAACAGCAGCAGTTCCACCAAATACAATAATAACTGAAGGGATATCAATATATGCACCAAAACCTGCACCACCTAGTACAATAGCTAAGGCTACAAGTCCCCAGACTCCAGCAAATCCACCTGCGGTCGTTTTATCCATATTAATCCCTTACTTTAAACATTTATTTCGCCAATATATTTGATTTTTATACCAAATTTATTTTCAACGATAACTGCTTCACCTTCACCAACTTTGATATTATTAACCAAAATATCTAAAGGTTCATTCACCATTTGATCAAGTTCAATAATCTCACCAACATCCCAGTTTACAATATCTTTTAAAAGAAATGTTTTTGTACCTAATCTTACAGAAAATTTTAGTTTTACATCAAAAAGTAATTTTAAATTATCACTTGAATGTTCACCTAACATTGCTAATACTGGATCTAAATTACTTGCATTTTGTTCTAAAACTTCATTTGTTGTAGGTTCATCTATATCTTCAATCTTCCCACCACTTGCAATACTATTTATAAATGGTAGTAAAACATCATCAAACTTCATCAATAAGCTTACTTCTTCATCATTAAATGAGATATTAAATTTATATAAATTTGTATCATCACTTATATCACTAACATCAATTAATGAACTATCATTTATATTAAAAGAAAATGAAGTAATATCATCATAATCTTGTGCATTTATTGTAGTACTTAATCCACCACCAATAGTAGCAATAATCTCTTTACAAGCATCAATGATCTCATCATCAATACTAGCTTTAATATCACCAATTCCACCTAGCATAAAGTATTCAAATTTAGTTGCAATAAGTGTTGGTAGATATATAATAAGTGAAGATGTATTTCCACTAAAAGATAAACTAATATCTATTTTTAGATGTTGATTATCATCAAGATCAGATGTACCAATCTTAACAACATCATTAACTTTTGCTTCTAAAGAAAGTAAACTTTCAAATGTATTTACTAGTTCACTTTGAATTATACTTGATATATCTGATGCCAATTATTATCCCTAATTATTATTTATTTTATTTTCTAAGTCTTCTTTTAAATGCTCTTTTAGTCTCATAATCTGTTCTGTAGGAAATTGGTATTCCAATCCATCTTTTGAAACTCTAACAAAGAAATCTTTTGTTTTAGTATTAAAACCAAATTTTACATTGTCTAAAATAACTTCATTTGAGACAACTTTATTCGGGCTTTCTTGTATATTTTTATATTGTTCATCAGGGTTGACTCGCTCTTCTTCCCCAATATTTTGAACTTTACTTATTTTTTCTATATTATTTACACGAGATTGATCCATCTCTTCTAGTCTTCCAAGTTGCATATTGTCCTCCTAGTAATAATCTCTTAGAAATATTAAATTTCTAACACAATAAGACTATTATATCAAATATTGCATAAACTTACAAATCTTCTAAATATTTATCAAAACCTTTTAGCTCAAAATCTATTAATCTTCCTGTGTATGGTTTTCTAAATGAAGATTTTGCACTATTTAATTTTAGATCTTGTAGAAGTTGAATACCATTTAAAAATCTTGCATTATCATCTTTTAATTCAAACTCCATCATTGTTAATGTAGCAGATGCATTAACATAATCTCCTGCACTTAGGTATGATGCTACTAATAAATTATATGTATATTTATCATTTAGATTATATTTATTTTTTATATCTTCTAATATTTTTATACTTTGTATAGGATATCCATCATATAAATTAATCAAAGCTTTTGTCCTTAAATATGTTGGAGTATTATCATTTGGGATATTAAAATTAACTTTGTTAAAAATACCAACAGCTTTTAATATATCAATATAATATTCTGTAATAATTAGTGGCCCTTTTAAAAAATAATCATTATAGTGTTTTGGTAAATAATCTTGTAATCTCGCAACATAAGTATAGTCACTTTCATTCTCTTTTTTAACAATAGTTCTAAATAAAAATACTAAAGGATCTTTTCCATCATTTAGTAATAATGGTTCTTGAAGTGTTGAATCTTTTTCATTTTTATTATCTATAAAATGTAATGCTCTATAAAATACTGAATTTTTATATTTTAAAGATATCTTTTCATCTTCTATTTTATAATTTTTACTAAAAAATATTTTATATATATAATGTCCAAAATAAACATATTGCCCTTTAAAATTAACTAAGTTATCTTTTATTTGTGCTTTTTCTTTCTTATTTAATTTTATATTTGCTCTTAAAGCACTAACTAATACAAGTGAACTGTAAAGTTTATTCGATTTTTTTAATAAATATGCTTTATAAAAATTTTTGTGTGCATTTTTATAATCAAATATTTGTGCATAACTTAATGCTAAATTATAGTATTCGTAAGATTTTATTTTATCTTTTTTATCTATTTGTTTTTGTAATTCATTTGCCCTAATTATAGGATCTTTCTTTACTATATTAGTGAAATTTTTATTATATTCTATCATATCATTTAATGCTTCTATACTATTTATATCTTTTAGTATAAATGCATAAATTGAATCTTGTTTTAACTCTTTATTATCAGCAAATATAAATGGAGTAAAATAAAATAACATATCAATTTTTCTTTGTTTTGAAAAATTATTTACCATATTAAAATAGTCTTTTGAGCTATATTTATCTTTATTAAAATATATTCTAAGATCCATTCTTGGATATTGTCTAAACTCATCAAGTCTATCATCAACTAGATCGATATGATCTTTAAGTTTAGAGATACTATTAGTTTTAAGATCATTATAAATTGTAAACCAAATTATATCATTTGTACTTTTTTCATCTTTTGTTTGATTTAGAGCTTTTTGTAAATAAACTTCAGAATTATCATAATCTTTAGCTTTTATATATAATAATGCAAGCTTTAGATAGTTGTATTCATTTAATGTTCTTAGTACCCTAATTGCTTTTTTGTATTGTTTTAATATTATATATGTATTTACAAGTAATAGTCTTGTATTTTCATCTTGTTTTCTAATTGATTTATCTTTTAATACTCCAAGTATATCACTAAGATATTTTCTATTCTTAGTTATTAAATATAAATAATAACAAGTACTAACATAAGCATATATATTTTGTTTATTTAGATTTTTTAGATCGTATAATTTTTTTAGATATAAATATGAATTATTTTGTGATTTTAATTTATAATATGCAATACCAATATTTAAGAAAGATTCAACTTTTAATTTATTTGCAGTTTTTTTAAATATACTTATAGCTTTTAGATATTTTTCTTGTTCAAGATATAAAACTGCAATATTAAATTGAGTTTTTGACTCATATAAAGAGAGTTGTTTTTTTATATATTTATTCTCTTTTAATATATTTGGTTGAGATTCATACTCAATTATTTTTGCTGCATATATATTACTAAAAAATAATATATATACAAAAATTATAAGCTTCACTATATCATCCCTACAGACGAATAAAGTTCATCAACTCTCTCTTGTAACAGATCATTTTTTCTTTTTAATTCAGAGTTTTGTTGTTTTAACTTTTGGATCTCATCTCTTGCTTTTGTTAAACTATCTTCTGTATCTTTTATAGTTTCAATAGCACTTTTTAATCTATTTTCATATTTTAGTATCTCAGCATCTCTTGTCTCTTTAGCAATATTTGCTAAATCTTTTTCCTCTTTAATTTTTTTGTACATAGACTTATATACAGTCATATTAGAGAAAAAATAGAGTGCTAAAATACCAAAAATAGCAACTAGTAATACATTATCCAATATATTACCTATCTATCTTTTTAATTGAATTAATGTATTTAATATAGTATCAGCCGTTGTAATTGATTTTGCATTTGCTTCAAATGCTCTTTGGAATACCATAAGATTTACTAAACTTTCACTTAAATCTGCTGTACTTAACTCTAATGTATTTGATTGAATTTCAGCTGTTTTATTGTTATTTAGATTATATATAGGATCTCCACTTGCTAATGTTTTTTTAAGTAAGTTATTTCCAACTGGATCTAAACCTCTATTTGTAATAAACTTAGCAATAGCAACTTGACCAACAGCATAACTTGCTCCATCTTGATCCATAGTAATAAGTCCAGTACTATCAACTCTAAAATCACCAAATGCACTATCACTAATATTTAATGAATCAAGTCTTAATTGTAAAGAACCTTTTGATGCTGTTTGATCTATACGAGTTCTAATCTCCATAAACTCAGCACCTGCACCTTCTCGTCCAGAATAATCTGCATTTCTTTTTATCTCTAATGGTGTAGCAATAGCTCCACCTGCATCATCTACAGTTTGTTTCATATCCCCTGAAAATTCAACATCAAAATTACCAGGTAATGTTTTTATTACTAAATTGCCGTTTACATTTTCTGCTGTTATATATTTTTTTAAATCTGTATTTTCAGTTATACTTCTTACAAAGTCATCTATAGTTAATGTAGCAGTATCATCATCATTTGCTCCACTATCTTTAGTTATAGTAATAGGATCAGCTATTCCATCAGCATTTGTATCTGGAACCACTATATTTTTACCAGCTGCTTTATCATATATTGTAATACTATATTGAAATTCATTATCATCATCTAGTACTTGTAAATCTGCATCTGTATATACATCTCTTTGTTTACCTGTTATTGCTTCATCAAGTGCATCTCTTACACTCTCATAAGCTCCTAGCCCTTCTCCTGGTTCTGCTTTAGCATCTATTTTAGAAACTGCTGGTTTATCAACACCTGCATGAACCATACCCGTACTAGAGATTGTAAACTGATTTCCTGGTATAATAGATTCAATTCTTACAAATCCATCTACAACATCTGCATCTGCTGTACTAGCTACATAAGACTTATCTCCATTTGCATTTGTTTCTTCTTTTGCAACATATGCTTTAATTCCTGGTATTTCTGATATTTTATCAGCAAAAGCTTTCATAGTTTTTCTATAACCATCTGCTTGCTTTTCAGCATCAGTTGCACCAGTTCCAGTAATATATGGTTGAGATATTCTATTTCCACCTATATATACATATACTTCATCTCCATCTTGACTAACAGCTGCTTGATCGCCATTTGCAGGTAATTCAAGATGACTTTTTTGTGTAGTTGCACTTGATATTGGACTATTTGGATTATCTTTTAAATCTTGTAATTTTGTAGTATATGCTTTTATAAGCTCTTCAATATCTGATACTTTTCCACCTTGTGTTTTAAGTCCAGCTCCTGTAAATACTATTGGATTATCTCCAACTACAGTTGAATTATAATCTGTAGCTTTTGCAGTTACTGTTTCTATTGCTGTTGAATATTTTATAATTTTAGATGAAAGCATTTTATTATAATCATTTGTAAATCTATCTACATTTGGATTTGATGATTCAATTTCTGGTTGAGAAGACATTGCCCAACCTTGTACATCATTTCCAATTGTATCTTGCAATGTTCCAGAATCTCCCATCCTAAAGTTCCCTGCACGAGTATAGTAAACTTCACTAGTTCCTCCGGAGTTTGCATTTGATACAGCAAAAAATCCATCTCCAGATAGTGCCATATCATAGTTTACTCCTGTTACTTTTAAGTTCCCTTGAGTGTACATTTTTTCTGCATCTTGTACTTGAGAACCCTTTCCTATTTTATTTTGATACATTTGATCTGCAAAAGATATTCTTGAGGCTTTGTACCCCACTGTGTTTACATTTGCTATATTGTGTGACTCATTATCTAAGGCTTTTTGTTGTGATGCAAGTCCTGATATACCTGTCCAAAGTGCTCCGATCATAATAATTCCTTTGTTAAGAATTTGAATTTATAAATAAACTCAATGTATTAAAATAATATTTTTAAATATTAAATTAAAAAGTAAAAACTAAGAGTATAATTACCCTTAATTCTTAATTCTTAATTCCTATTTTTTAAGCTGTATAGCTGTTTTTAGAAAATCATCACTTGTTGTTATTGATTTACTATTTGCTTCAAATGCTCTTTGAAATACCATAAGATCAACTAATCCTGTTGCTAGATCTGAATTACTAAGTTCTAACATTTTATTGTTCACTTTACTAATATCATTCGCATAAATTGGATCACCTGATTGTGCTGAAGCTGAATACATATTACTACCTACTGGTATCAATCCCTCTTGACTTACAAATGAACTAACCATTATTTTTCCAACTGCAAATCTTGTATCACCTTGCTTTACAAAAACTGTTCCATTATCAACTTCTACTTCTCCAAATTCACTATCTGATAAATTTAGTTCTTTTAGATTTAATTGTATATCTTCTAATGTTTTTGTTTGTGGATTTGTAGCATCAACTGTATTTGTAATTCTTAAATACTTAGCATCTGCTCTTGTTAATAAATTTTCTACTTGATCTTCTAGTGCATCTAATTTTGCTTGACCAGAACCTTCAATTGCTGCTGTTGTATTTATTACTTGATTTTGTACAACTTGTGAATTTTGTTTATTACTTGCATCTGCTACAACTATGCTCTCACCTGGTACTAATGATTGTATTGTTAATGTTCCATTTGTATCTACACTTGCAGTCATACCTTTTAGTTGTGATATTTTATCTGCAAATTTATTTAATGTTTCATTAGCATCACCAGTAAAATTTTGTTCTATTTTTGTATCACCAATAGTTATACTTAATGCACTATATTCATTTGTTAATAGTGTTTTATCAAAGCTTACTATTGAGTTTTGGTAAGTTGGAGCTACACTTGCTGTATCATTTATAGTATGAGAGCTTAATTCACTTCTATATTTAGATAATATATTTTCAATATCAACTATTTTTGCATCTTTAGTTTTATAGTTATTACCTAAATTAGTAATTGGATCATCTTTTGCACTTAGATTATAATTTGTTGCTTTTGCATTTATAGTTTCAGCAATTTGTCCATCAATACTTTGTGAAACTTTTGAGCCTATAAAAGTATCATATTCACTTGTAAAGTTAGTTGCTAAAGGATCAGAAGATTTAAGATTTTTATCTGTTGATGTAAAACCTTTTACATTATAACCATTTGGCATTTGTAATGTACCATCTGCAGCCATAGTAAAGTTACCAGATCTTGTATAGTTTAACTCTTGACTATCACCTTGAACAATAAAATAACCATTACCTTCTATTGCCATATCAAGAGAATTATTAGTTTGTTTTAAATTACCTTGAGTAAAATCTTTACTAACACTAGCAACACCTGCACCTTTTCCTATAGAATTTTGATACATTAAATCAGCAAAAGATATTTTATCTGACTTATATCCTACTGTATTTACATTTGAGATATTATTTGTTTCAGTATCTAAAGCATTTTGGTTAACATTTAAACCTGATATTCCATTGTATAGTGCATCAATCATAATAAATTCCTAAAATATCTTTGTAATATTAAGCATAGGGATTTGAGTAAACTCTTGATCATATGTATATGTCTTCGTTTCCTCATCATAGCCTGTAATTTTATTGGCCATTAAATATACCTCTCCATCTTCTTGTTTCACTGAAGCAACTTTATATGACTTTGTAGCTCCTGTATCATCTATTTGTCCATCTTCTATTACATGATTAATCATACTAGCAGAAGTAGCAAGATTACTTGATTTATAAGCTAAACTTAGCTCTTGCATAGCTTTTGACATATCATTATTTGCTTCTATTTGTGACATTTGAAGTTGAGAATCCATTAAGGCATTTGAATCCATAGGTTCTGTTGGATCTTGCATCTTCATCTCTTCTAATAATAATTTTAGAAAATCATCGTTTGTTAACTTATCATTTGAAATTGATGTAGTGTATGAATTTCCATCTACTCCTACACTTGAGTTTACTAATACATCATCTACTGCCATTTTTTATCCTTTATAAAACTTGTTCATTGAAGAAATAACCAACAACATTATCTGCATCCATTGCATCTTGTATTCTAACTGCTAGTTTTTCATCTATTACTATAATATCACCTGTACCAATAATTCTTGAGTTTACGTAAATATCTCCACCAGCACCTGCTGGTTTATCTAGTGCTATTACATCACCTTCGTTTAAACTCAAAAATTGTTTCAAAGATATATCAGTACTTCCAAACAATACATCAACTGAAATTTGAGCATCTACTAAACTGCTATAGTCTTGTTCTGTTATTTCCATTGTGTACCTACTTATAATATATAAATATTTATTTACTTTAGTATAACAAAATATTTATAAATATAATATATAATTAAGTATGATTATTTTTATTTTTTATGTAAGAATTTATTTTTAGCCAACAATATCAAGTGATTCTAATATTGTTTGAACTTTTGACTCAACATTTCCATCAAAGTTTCCAAGATCACTTGCAATTACAACACCACCTGCTGTTACATTTGGATCTTCTTGTAATTTAATAAATGATTCTAGTTTTAATTCATCTTTTAATAATAAATAATCTTTAGGATTTAGATGAATTGTAATAGAAGATGCTGTTTTTATTTTTGATAATATTTGATTTATTGTTTGCATTGCAATCATCTCTGATTGCTCTGATAACTCTATATTTATTATTTTTTGAGCAATATTCATAGATGTTTTTAAGATTTTGCTCTCCAATTGAAATGTAGCTTGCTCAAAAAATTGAGCATAATTTTTTAAATCTTTTAAAGCAGTTACTAACTGATCATCAAGTTTTTTAGATTCTAAAGTTCCATTTTGGATATCTGAAACTTTATGTTCTATATTATTAATTTTAGCCGTTAGATCACTAATTGCATTTAAAATAGGATCATTATTAAGTGCAATTGTTGATATCTCCTCAACTGCACTATTTGCAACTTGTTGTAACTGTGTAGATGGAGTATCATTAGTTACAAAGTTACCAAATTTAAACTCTTGTGTTTCATTATTTGATATAATTTTAGCTTTTGAATTAACATTAGTATTATTCATCCATATCTCTTTCAATTTCACCAGATTCTATAAATTTTTGTGTAATATCTAACATCTTTCTTTGTGCTGCTTCTACATCTTTTAATTTTACTTTTCCAAGCATCTCTGCTTCTTCTTGGTATCTCTCTTTTGCTCTTGTACTCATAGCAGCCATTATTGCTTCCGTGTATTCTTCAGGAGCTCCTTTTAATGCAACAGCAACTTCACCTACATCGATCTCTGCTAAAACTTTCATAAGATCTGATGGTTCAAGGGCAATAAGATCTTCAAATACAAACATATTATCTTGAATATCTTTTGCTAATTTTACGTTTAATCCATTGATATTTTCTAATATATCTGCTGATTTTGGTCCCATTCTATTTAACATATCAGCAACAACTTTTACTCCACCAACTTGAGATATAGAAGATACTAAAGATTCTAATTTTTTCTCTAATACAGTTGACATTGTTCTTACAATTTCAGGACTTACATCTTTTATTGTTGCCATTTGCATAGTTACTTTTACTCTAATATCGTCATCTAAGGTACTTAAAACTTCAGCTGCACTTGCTGGATCCATATGTGATAAAATAACTGCAATTGTTTGCTCTGATTCATCTTTTATAAAGTTTGCAAGTTGTTTTGGCTCAATATTTTCTAGATATGAAAATGACTCTTGTGCTTGTTGCATTCTTGTTAGTTTTGCTAAAACTGCATCAGCTTCTGCTTTTCCTAAAGATTTATACAATAGATCTTTTGCATAATCAAATCCACCTGAACTTATGTATGCACTAGATTGTGCAAATACATGAAATTCATCAAGAATAGCTAAAGATACATCTTTATCAATTGAAGTTAATTGTGTAATAGCTGTTGATATTTGCTCAACTAATTCTACAGGTAAACTTTGAAATATTTTTACTGTTGATTCCTCACCAATTAGTACACAAAACATTGCTACTCTTTGTAACATTGGTATCGATTTTAAAACTTCATGATCTACTAATTCTGCCATGCTTAACCTTTTTTATGTGCTTTTAGTTTACTATCACCTTCGCTTAATAACATCTCTATCATCCCTGCTATTGCTTCTGGTTGATTATTAACTTGTGTTTCTATCTCTTCTAATAATACTTCATATTTAGCTAAAGTTTCAGGATCTAAACCTTCTACATTTGATAATAATTGAGTTCTTATTTTATTTTTTAGTCTATTTTTTGATACCATTGGGTTAAAATCTTCATACTCAAAGTCTTCATCAGCTACACCAACTTTTTCTTTTTTAGCTTGTGCAGATCCTGATCCTTCTACTGTTAAATTAACTTCATTATTTGATATAAACTTTTTATAAAATACTAATAATAATATTGCAGAAATTAAATATTGTATATATTCACTATATTCACTTAAGACTGTTTTTGTAGCAGCTGTTGTCATCTCTATATCATTTGTTGCTAATGTTGTTGAATTTGAATCACTACCAATAAATTTAAATGATTTTATAGTTACAGTATCACCCCTTTTTACATCAACCCCGATTGATTCTTCTACAATCGATTCTATACTAGATATAAATTCATCTTTTTTATCAACTTTTTCCATAACTGTTGAATCAAATGTAACTGCTGCTGTTATCCTTTTTATTCTTGCAACAGAATTATCTTTTTGATGGATTATCTTTTTTGATATCTCATAGTTAGTAATATTTTTAGCTTTTTCATTACTTGTTTTTGATTTTATCTCTCCATCTTTTTCATCTGGATTTTGAATATTACTTTGAACTCCTGGCACTCCACCAACTTTTGGCTTTTTATCTTCAGATGTAGAAGTTGATTCTGTAGTTTGTTGACTTCTTATTGTACCTTCTGGTTGAAATATCTCTTGCTCTATTTGTTGATTTGTATAATCCATAGTAACAGATACTCTAGCTACTACTTTTCCAACCCCAATAAATGGTTCAAGTAGATTTATAATCTTCTCTTCATACGATTTTTCAATCTTTGATTTATATCTAGCATGTGCTAAATATTTTTGATTATCAAGATTTATTTGTGTATCTTCTAATAATGAACCATTTTGATTAATAAGCTTAATATTTGAAGCTTTTAATTTTGGAATAGCAGAAGCTATAAAGTTCTTAATTCCTGCAATTTGCTTACCTGTTAATGTTGCACCATCTCTTAAAGTTAATATTGCAGATGCAGTTGGTTCAGCTTTTCTTTGAGTAAATACTGATTCTTTTGGAATTGCAATTTTAACTGTAGCACTTAATATACCATTTAAGGCCTCTAATGAACGACCAAGTTCACCCTCTGTTGCTCTTAAAAGTTTTACATTGTTTTCAAAATTTGTTGTCCCTAATGAACTTTTATCAAATATCTCCCAACCTGTATGTTTACTTACTATTGCTTCACTTGTTACTAGTTTTATTTTTGCAATATTTACATTTGCTTTACTTGTTTTTAGAGTAAGAGAATTTCCATTACCAATAATTGTAAAAGGAATTCCTGCAGCTTCTAGTTCATTTGAAGCTAACATAATTTGATTTTTAGTAAGGTTTGATGCTATTGTATAGTTTAGTTTTGCATCATTTGCTTTTACACTTGAATATATTAATAAACCAATTAAAAATAAAAATAATATAGAAAAACCACCAATTATTACAGATCTTTGTGCGCTATTTAATCCATTTATAAACTTAAAAATTTGATCCATATATTATTATTCCTAATTTTTTGAAGATGCATCTACAACTAGTTTAAACCATGTTGCATCTTTTTTGATTGAATTTGTTATTGCACCGTGTATAACTTTATTTTGTGCCATTTGACTTATTTGTTGATCTAAATTTACATTATTTCCATCATTTTGAACTTCAAGTCCATCTACTTCAAATGTTCTTACTTGATTTTTATTTGATAAATCTTCCATTGGACGAATATGATTTCTATTTGTTATTGTCATTTGTAGATCATGTTCTTTTTGCTTATTTTGTAATGCTGACTCAAAACTAATATCTTTTGTTTTATAATCTGGTGTATTTAAGTTTGCAATATTACTTGATATAACTTTTTGTCTATCACTTCTAAAGCTTAATTGCTCAAATAATAAATCTGTTACATTACTAGCTGTCATAAATTACTACCTTGTTAACTTATCAATTAATTTTTGATTTAGTTCATCAATACCAGTACTAGCTTTTTGAGCTTGTTCTAATCTTCTTTGAGAGTCAATAAGAGATACCATTGTACTAATTGCATTTACATTTGATTTTTCAATACTACCTTGTAATAGATATGGAGTATTATCAATTATCTCATCAACTTGTTGTTGATTATTTATTTTATAATTATTATTTCCAACTTTATCTATATTTTCATAAGGTGTTTTTATTAATGCTATTTGATTTTCAAATCCATCTTCAATATTGATTCTCTCATTTTCATTATTTAATACATATGCACCATCATGATTTACCAAAAATCCATCTTTATTTTTAAAAGATCCATCTTTAGTAAGGAGAACTTCATTATTTAAACCTTCAATTTTAAAAAAAACATCTCTTTGATTTATTGAAAAATCAAGTTCATTTCCTGTTGTTACTATTGCTCCATGAATTGAACTTATATAATCACCATCTATTTTTGGAACAGTATTATTTACTATATTAAGTTTAGTTGTTTGTGTATTTTCATTTTTACTTTTTTCTAAATAGTAATTAAATGATCCTTCAGTTAAATTATCTTGCTTGAATCCTGTAGTATTTGCATTTGCAAGATTATTTGAAAGGACATCAACTCTATTTAGTTGATTTACCATTGTTGCAGCTAAAGAATATACACCTTGATTCATAACTAATTTCCTATATTAAATTCTGAAATAAGACTATCTATATCTTCTTCATTTACTGTTTCAGCACCATCTCCTGAAATATGTTTTGCAACTTGTACTTCTGGTTTATTACTTCCATCTTCAAATATACCATTTAGATATTGAGTTAATTTTTTAATTACAGACATAACTCTTTCAATTTTTTGTCTATTTATATCATGATATTGCATAATCTCCATAGCTTCAAATATTTTATTATTTTCTTCATTTACAATATCAGTAGTTTGAATAGTTAGTTCTTTTGCTTCATTTGCTTTTTTAATATTTTCTTGAAAAATATCAATATTTGGAAATTTACTAGATAATTTCTCAAGAAGTTCTATTTGTGCATCTATGAACTCTCTTGATACATCATTTGATTTTATAACTTTTTCATTTTCATCAAGTATATAACTCAATACATCAAAAATTTGACTGGCTTTTTCTTCTGTATCTTCAGCTACTTCATTTAATTGATTAACAATCTTATGTTCTTTTGAAGTTGAAGGTGGTAGTATTGGTTCTTCTGTTGGCTTACTAGGTGACTCAATAGCTGGTTCTTCTTCTATTGTTTGAGATTCTTCTTCAACAGAAGTTTCAGGCTCATCATCAACTATCCCATCAATTCCAGCTAATATATCGTCCATATTTACTTCTGCAGTATCATCACTTGATTCCTCATCTGAATCATCTACTATACCATCAATACCTGCTAATATATCATCTACATTTAATTCAGCTTCATCACTTGGTTCTTCTTCTGAATCATCTACTATACCATCAATACCTGCTAATATATCATCTACATTATTATCTTCAGCTTCACTTGCTGTGTCATTCATAAGAGCTTCGATCTCTTCTTGAGTCATACTCATAATTAATCCTTATTTTTTAAAAAAAGGTGCTAACTTTTCTTTTAATGTTGGAGCATTAAAAGGTTTAACAATATAATTATTTACACCAGCTTTTAGTGCAGTAATAACTTCACTCTTTCCACCCTCTGTAGTAATCATTAATGTAGGAGTTTTTTTATGTTGACTACCTTCACTTCTTATAAGTTTAACTAGTTCTAAACCATTCATATTAGGCATATTCCAATCTGTTAAAATTACATCATATTTATTTTTTTGACATAAATCCCAAGCTACAACACCATCTTCAGCTTCATCGAAATCTTCTTTTTTTACACCTAATTGTTGAACTACATTTCCTATAATCCTTCTCATTGTTGAACTATCATCTACAATTAAAATTTTCATACTACATTCCTTATAAATATTTTATTTTAATATTATATTTAATTTTACATTAAATTATCTATAATATTTTTGTAATTTATATTATTAAGTATATTTAACAAGTAAAAAGTTTTATTTAAAAGTAATTTTGCTAAAATAAAGTAATTATAAGTTAATTAGAAGGATTTTTCATGGTAAGAGGATTATATACAGCAGCTGCAGGGATGAATGTTCAACAAAATAATATTGATGTTACTTCAAATAATATTTCAAATGTAAATACTACTGCATTTAAAAAAGATAGAGCAGAGTTTGCTGACCTTATGTACCAATCTTTAAATTACACTGCAAATGCAACTAGTGAAAATACAAATAATCCTACTGGGATTGACGTAGGTCTTGGTGTTAGAATATCAGGTGTTCAAAAAAGTTTTATTCAAGGTAGTTTAAAACAAACTGGAAATGATCTTGATATTGCTATTCAAGGGAAAGGTTTTTTCCAAATTACAACTCCAGATGGTGAAACATCTTATTCAAGAAATGGATCTTTTAAAAAAGATGTTGATGGTGCTTTAGTTACAGCACAAGGGTTTAAACTAAATCCAGAAATTGTAATACCTTCAAATCTTACAAATGTATCAATTGCTCAAGATGGAACAGTATCTGCTATGAATCCAGCAGATGGTGTTATAACACAACTTGGTCAAATAACTTTAGTAGATTTTGTAAATCCTGCAGGTCTTGCTCCAAAAGGAAATGGACTATATAATGCAACATCAACTTCAGGTGATGCTATTGAAGGTAATCCAGGAACAGAAGCTTTTGGTTCACTTCAACAAGGTATGTTAGAATCATCAAATGTTAAACTAGTAAATGCAATGGTAGATCTAATCACAGCTCAAAGAGCATATGAAGCAAACTCTAAAGCACTTACAACAACAGATCAAATGTTACAACAAGTGAATCAACTAAAAAGATAAGCTAAATTAATATGAATTTAGAGGAATTAAAACGACGACGAGAAGAGAATATATTAAAACATAAGCAAAAGAAAAAAGCTTATTATTTAAAAAAGAAACTTCAAAATCAAAACAAAGAGATAACAACAAAAAAGAAATCTTTAATAGATTATGATAGTGAATTATTCTCTGGATCTATTGATGATTTTAATCTTAAAATAAAAGATATTATAAAAAAACAAAAAGCTCATATTACTAATCGTGAAGATATTATTATGCAAAGAGTTGCTGATTATAAACAAAAAAAGCAAGAATATTATGAAAAGAATAAAGAAAAAAGACTTCAATACGATAAAGAATATCGACAAAAAAAGAAAGAAGATCTAAAAAAATATCGTAAAGAGTATTATGAAAAAAATAAAGAAAAAATACTTGCTCGACAAAAAGAAAATAGATTGAAAAATAAAGAGAAAAATTAATGGCAACTGACTTATCTAGTATTATAAAAGAAACGATATATTCAACACTTGAAATAACATTAAGTACTCCTATAGAAGAGTTAGGTATCTATACATGTAATCAAGACTGTCTAAATGGTAAAAATATCGTATCTATATCCTCTTCATTTGCTTTTGAAAGTTTAACTACAAGTATAGAGTTTATCTTCCCTGCTTATTTTGCATCTTATACATTTAATACTATGATGATGGAAGAAGCTGAACCATCTGAAGAGATCGATGATGAGATTGCAGATGCATTAAAAGAAGTAGCTGCACAAATATCTGGTAGCTTAGAAACTGCAATTAACAGTGTCGATGATGATACTTTAGGAACTTGTAAATATAGTGCTGGTGAAGTTAAAATTGATAAAGGTGACAACTATGCAGATGTAGTTAACTTAATTTTAATAAACTTTAAAACAAATGAAAAAGAGTTTGAACTTTTTTTAAATTTTGATGATGAGATTTCTGCTTATATTGAAGAGTTTTTAAATAAAGATTTAAAAATATTAGAAATAGCCCCTTTAAAAAATGATGATCAAGAATCAGAACAAATTGAAGTAGCAAATGAAGATGATAAATCTAATGAACAAGCTGAAGAAGATAAAAAAGAAGAGCCTAAAGAGGAAGAATCAGAACAAATCGAAATTGATGAAGATAAAAATAATGAAAATAAAAATGATGAATCTAATACAAACGAAGAGCTAAAAAATGAAGATGATAATTTAGCAATTAATGAAGAAGATGAACAAGAGCAGAAAAAAAATAAAAAGTTAAAAATAGCTATAATAGCAGTTGCTTCTATACTTGTACTTATACTTATAACATTTGGAACACTATATTTTACAGGATTCTTTGATCCAGTACCCATAGTTCACAAAAAAGAAAAACCAAAACCAAGTCCTCAAGATTTAGTCTTAGCTAATATTAAAAATAAACAAATAACTTATAGTTCAGATATGATAGATGTTAAAAAACTAAATAAAAGACTTGCATTATTAACTAAATATGAGATCTTAGAAGAAGATATTTTACAAGAGTATAAAAGACTTGAAAAAGAGAGATTGTACAAACTAAAAATGCAAAGCCTAGAAGAGTTTGCTCTAAAAAATAAAGAGGAATCTATATTTAAAAATGATCTTATAAAAAATAAACAAATTAAAAATAGATTTGATAATAATGAAACTAATACCTCTTCTATACAATATAAAAAAGATAATGAGATAATAACTCTTATACAAATAGATGCACTTATTTATAATAAATACACTAAAGCAATAAATAAAGAAAAAACAAAATCAACAGCAATATCAATGTGTAAAAATAAAGAGGATAAAACTTATGTATATATAGGACCACTTTATATAAATACACTTATTAATAATATAATTAAAAAAGTTGGTAAAAAAGATGCTAAGCTAATAAGAATAAAAAGAAAAGAGTTTGATAAGATGTGTGACTTTTAGTCACATATCTATTTAGATTTAAAATATAAGATATTAGCTATTTTCTAATATA
>Ga0256843_1000315_pt1 | contig 41771 bp, 42 predicted proteins | sample AlvinellametaG_FD_191572 | JGI IMG/M metagenome (GOLD analysis project Ga0256843, IMG submission 191572) | Pompeii worm associated microbial communities from hydrothermal vent at the East Pacific Rise, Pacific Ocean - Alvinella | ecosystem: Host-associated > Annelida > Integument > Unclassified ...
TTTTTGCCGCCCACTTTGCTTGCGGGAATGTTCGGCATGAATATGATCGATTTCTCCACTTCACCCGCCATGGCGGCTCTAAGTGTCGTGATGATTTTTATAAGCGGTGTCATCGGCTATTTTATCGCCGATTTCAAAAAAAAGAAAATACTTTTGGGTGTGTTTTTGATTTTTGCCCTTTTCGCTCCCGTTTTTTACTATATTTTCAACTCACCCGAACACACGCAAAGCCCACAGCAACAATCCCCCGTAAAGGAGTCCCATGCCGCAAAAAAATGACTTCACCCTTACCTTCATCCTCCGCCAACACACCCCGCTGATCCACTTCCAAGCCGACCAGCCCGGCGCCACGCTTAGAGCCACGGAGCTTAAGCCGAAGCTGGATCGGTTTTTGATCAAGTACTTTAAGGAGAAGTGCATATCTTTTGAAAAATGGCTCAACCCCAAACAGACAAATGCCTTACAATATAAAATACAAATCTCTGCCGAAGGAGTTATGGAAAAATGGTATTTTTTCGGGCCACTAAATAAAGAAAAAAGAAAAGTATTAGATTCCGCAAGGATCAACTATGTTGAAAACTCCCTCTATTTTGCCCAAGAGCAAAATGTATTTGATGTTCAAAATGACAAAACAACTTTTAATAGAAACAATCTGAACAATATAAAACATTATGGAATTAAATACGAATCAATTACTTTGAAACTTCTATCGTTTCACTCTGAACTTTTGAAGCTGATTAACAAAGAAGCATTGATCCACGCTTTCTTTTTAACACATAATTTCGGCACCCGAAACAACAAAGGCTTCGGCTCTTTTACGGTGTCTCATCCAAAAACGGATTTAAGCATTGAAGAACTTTTAAAAAATGCAGGAATAAAAGTTTTTTATGTCACAAGTTTGAAAACGAAGTCTACTCGAAAGATTCATGAGAAAATAGACAGTGATTACAAATTTATAAAAAGCGGCTCTAATAAGCCGAAATACAAAAAATCACTATTGTTTGAATATTTTTGCAAAAAGAAAATCGGATGGGAAAAAAGAGCCATCAAACAACATTTAGAAAAACACAATAAATCCAAAAAAGATCAGGAGCGCCTTTTACTTTATGCGGAACGAGATTCAACCACCGGAATTAGTTGTGGAGATGATGAAAAATATATTCGAGTCCTGCTTGGCCTGGCAGAACATTATGAGTTCATGATGGCAAAAGAAAAAGCAACCGAAAAAGATAATAACAAAAAACTTGTCGTAACCATCTCTCCCAAAGATAAAAGTATAAATCGGTTCCCATCTCCTTTGACTTTCAAACCAACATCTGATCATCTCTATATTTTACTTTCTGAAATTCCTGAAAAAATACTAAATACAAATTATCGTTTTGATTTCAAGTTAAAAGAAAAAGTTCAAGGAAGGTGGATAACCCGATCTACCGATATAGAAGAACTTATAATTGAACCACCGAAAATAGAGCACAACTTTCTTACCGATCTTCTTGATGACTGTTCTCAACTCGGTTATGAAAAAAAGGAAATCAAATGAGTACGACCTACCTCGCCCTTACTATCGGTCCAATCTACAAGACCCTCTCAGGCGCCAGAAAAACCCGTGAACTTTGGGGCGGAAGCTATCTCTTTTCATACCTGATGGAGCAGATTCTCGAACCTTTCAAGGATAACGACTTCATCGTCCCTTTCATCGACAAAACGCTATTTGATAAGGAGAAGAAACGAACCGTCGGACTTTTCCACGACCGGGCCATTTTCGTAGCCAAAGAAGGCGACCGCAAGAAGCTCAAGAACCGCATAGTCGAGGTGCTCGACGAACTGGCGGACAACTCTCCACTCGATAAAAAATTCGTCAAAAACTATTTTCAAATCAACCCCGTCGAAGTGACTCTCGATGACAAGGAAAACCCCATCCTTTCTATCACCCCTTACCTCGATACGGCAGAACTCTTCTATCGGGTTGCTCCTTACGACGAATCACGGCTCAAAAAATTTCTCAAAGAGGACAACCGCTATCTTAAAAACAGAGCCTTTTCCTCCGCCGAACAAAAACGCGGGTTTCCCTCCCTGCCGGAGATTGCTCTGCACGAACTGCTTGAAAGCACCGACATTCGCAACTATTTCGCCGGAAGATTCGACGAAGAAGAGAGCGTTTACGAAGCGGCGCCTTACAAAAAACTTATCCGTTCTTATCACAAATATGTCGCCATCGTCCATGCCGACGGCGACAATATGGGTAAGGTCGTTGAATCGTTAAAAAACAAAGATTTTCAGGCGTTTTCCAAAGCGTTGCTGGAATTCGGACGCGAAGCGACCGATGTGATCAAAAATTTCGGCGGTACCGCCGTCTTCGCCGGAGGTGACGATCTGCTCTTTTTCGCGCCCGTCGTCGACAACGGTCGGACGGTCTTTGAACTGTGCGATGCAATCACGGAAATTTTCGACGACAAAATGAAACCTTTCAACGAAAAGATTGAACAAAACGCCACCCTCTCTTTCGGTATCGGTATTACCTATTACAAGTACCCTCTCTACGAAGCCCTGGAGCGAAGCCGCAATCTACTTGCCAAAGCCAAAAATGAGAAAAAAGAGAAAAACGCGATCGCTTTCGAGGTCATCAAGCACAGCGGACAGACTTTCGGCACCGTCATCCCAAAAAGCGACGAAAGGCTTTATAAACCTTTTTTAAATTTGACACACTACCCACAAAATAGAGAAAATGACGAAGAGGTTTTTCTCCACTCTCTGCACCATAAACTAGCACAACATACCAAAACCGTCGCCAAAATCGCGACGATGTCCAATCCCGAAAAACGGCTAAAAAACTTTTTTGACAACTACTTCAACGAAAGCGGTCACGATGCTTACCGTGAATTTTTTGATGCGCTTGTGCCGCTCATCATCCAGGCTTACGCCCGTTTTCATACGCCCGACACCCAAAAAGAAAACGACAAAGAGATGGACAAAGCCATGCAATTTGTCTACGCCGCGCTTCGATTCAAGAAATTTCTCCTGGGAGACAAGTCATGACCGCCAAAATCATCCTCGAACCGCTCGAACCTTTCTTCTTCGGCGCAGATCGCACTTTCGGAACATGGGGAGACATGGAAAACGGCAGCTACATCGCCCAATCGGAACGCTTTCCCACCCAAAGTGCACTACTTGGGATGCTCCGTAAAGAGATGCTGCTACAAGCGGGTCTGCTGACACGCAAAATCCGGGGCGAATGGGTTGACAAAGCTCATCGCGACGAAGCGATAGCCCTGGTGGGCATCGGCAAACCCGATCTTGCCGCTGGCAAAGTGCCCAACCTTGGCAAAATCGAACGCATCGGCCCCGTACATCTTATCAAAGAGCAAACACCCTGGTTGCCCAAAGTGCATACCTACGGCCTAAAGCTACATATCGAAAACAGTACGCCGCCGCTTTTAAAAGGCTACAACCCGAAAGATCACCGTCTTTTCGACTGGCTTTTTCCGATCCCCAAAGGCGATCCTGTCAACCTTTCGGATGTTTTCATACCCGTCGAAAGCGTAGGCAACCAAAAAAAAGGCAACGACGACGCTTTTTTCAAAAAACGCGCCTTTCGGCTTGCCGAGGGTTATGCCTTTGCTTTTGATGCAACTCTTGACTTCAATCTTAAACCCTCCATCGTCTCTCTTGGAGCCGACGGAAGCCGCTTTAAAATGCGTATCGAACCCGATCCCGCTCCCTTGCGGATAGATACCGAACCAGAAACGATCGCTTTGCTTTCCGACGCGCTTCTTGAGTGTTCGCTCGACGAACTTTGCGCTTTTGCGATCACCGAAGAGCGTCGCGTCAAATCACTAACGGGCAAAAAGAGCGTTCGCAAAAAGATTCATCGCCAAGAGCCGGAACGTTACCGCTTTCAAAAGAGTTCCACCGCCTATTTTTACAAGCAAGGCACCATCGTTTACCGCCCAAATAGAGACTTTTTCCAAGCGATTCAAAGCGGTTTGCAAACCATCGGATACAACATCACCACAACTACCAAGGAGTTTCTATGAAAACCGATCTTTATCTCATTCGCGCCCTTACCAACATGCATGTCGGCAGCGGCGACATCAACTACGACATTATCGATCGCCAGGTTCAAAAAGATCCCGTCACCGATCTTCCCGTCATTCACGCCAGCAGTCTCAAGGGCGCTTACCGCGAAGCGGCGGGAGAAGAGAGCCGATTTACCCGCTACATTTTCGGCCCCGAACCCGGCTCGGCAAACGAAGAGCGACAGACGGGCGCTTTTGTTTTTTTCGAAGCCTTTCTCGTCGCACGGCCGGTGCGTAGCAATCATCGCCCCTACTACATGGCCACCTCTACGGGCGTGTTAAAACGCCTCATTCAAACGATAGAAGACTTCTCTATCGAAATCGACGAAACGCTTGCCGAAGCACTTGTTCGACTCGCATCCGTCACTCCCTCCCAAGGAACGCCTATAATCTTTAAAGAGACAGAAAGCCCCGTCTACCTCGAAACGGTTGAGGCACCGGCACACTGTGAAGACAACATACCGCTTCACGATTCGCTCCTCGATCTGTTTGGCGAACCATTGGCGCTATTTCATGACGACGACTTTAAAAAGCTCTCTTTGCCCGTCATCGCCCGAAACTATCTTGAAGAGGGTATCAGCAAAAACCTCTGGTACGAAGAGGTCGTGCCCAAAGAGAGTAGGTTTGCCTTCGCACTGGGCAAACCTTCCAATGTTTCCGAAGCCGACGCACAACAGATCGAAGCCTTTGAAAAGCGTTTCGACACCCGTCACACCATGCAATTTGGCGCCAACCGCTCTATCGGGTACGGATTTTGCAAAGTAACAAAGGTGTCATCATGAGTAAAACCTACATCGAACAAAATATTCCCAACGCGATCCGAATACTCGACGCCCGCTTTCCCGACGGGAAGATCCCGAAAGTCTACAACGGCTACATCGCCGCACTGGGAGCGGGTATCGTTCAAAGCGGCCTCAAAGCTACGCTGGCCCTCTACGAAAACCGCCAGGCCAATACGATAGATGATAGAAACTGTCTCACGCGCATCATCCTCGAAATCCTCGATCCCGATCACGGCCTGCCCCAAGAGGATGGCCAGTGCCCCGGCGGATCGCTTTTGCAGTATGTGCTGGATCATGCCGACGAAGAGGAGAGACTCAAAGAGCGTATTATCGACATCGCCGTAGCCGTCAAGCTTGCCCTACGCACTTTCAAACTGGTCTAAGGAGTGCCTTATGTCTTGCCCGAACCTTGGATGGCTTTACTGGATCGACTACTTCAGAGGCGTCGATTACGCCCATCTCAAAAGCGACACCAACGCAACCTTAATAAAAGAAAAGACCGACACCCTTTTGCGACAATCGGTATGGACTCTTCAGCGGCAGGAATATCCCATGCCCGGCAACGCTCATTTTCAAGCCACCACCCGTTATCCGGGACTTCTGATTGGCACGGGGTATCGTCACGAACTGCCCGACATTCAAAACCAGCCGATTCTCGGATTTCATTTTGACTATACCACGGGGCTTCCCGTCATTCCCGGCAGTTCCATCAAAGGCATTTTGCGCAGTGCATTCGAACACCCCGCGTTTGTCGCTGCGCTACTCAACGAAAGTGTAGAAAATGAAAACGAAACATGGAGCGAAGATGAGATCGAAAAGCTTGCCGTCGCCATGTTCGGCTCTCCTGCCAAGTCGGACGATACCGTAAGGGGTAGCGATATTTTTTTCGATGCCGTCATTGTTAACGCCGTCGGTAACATTCTTGACGACGACTACATTACTCCCCACGGCGACGGTGTGACGGACGAACCGACGCCTCTGCGTTTTGTCAAAGTTTCTTCAGGTGTTACTTTTCGTTTCGATTTCGAGCTAAACGACACTAAGATCGGCGACAAAACCTTGACAAAAGAGAAAAAACGCGAACTTTTCATAAAAATTCTCAAACATCTCGGTCTCGGTGCGAAAACCAACGTAGGCTACGGTCATCTCGAGCATTTCGTTATCGTCAAAACCGACGAAGAGAAAGCCGAAGAGAAAGAGCAGGCCGTCCGACAAGCCTTCGACGAAGTGAAAAACGACATTCGGCGTCTTGAACGCTTTATCTCCGAGTATGCCGGCCATCCTTTGGTAGAGAAAGCAACACAGCGCCTTACGGAGCTAAAACAACAAGAAGCCGCCGAACATATCAAAGGAGCTTATCAAAATCTCGATAAAACCAACCCCAAGCATATCGAATCGTTCATCGCCAAATACGAAGCCGATCCAAATGCCAAAGAGTATGTCGAAAAAGCCCGCACACTTATTGCCGCCGACAACGAAAAGCCTGCCGATATCGACTTCCTTTCACAAGTTTCAACACTTGACAAACTCAAGTCCATCGAAAACCTCGTTAAAAATATCATCGCGACCCGCCCCCTCGATGAAGATGAAAAAAACGCCCTCGAAAACGCCATCTCAAAGGCAAAAGATCTGCCCAAAAAGCGCAAAAAATTTCCTTTTTCAACCTTTGGCAACGACAAAGCTCTGGGCAAAGAAAGGGCAAACCGATTGGCGGATGAACTTGGACTTTGATTTGCCAACTTTTTGCAAAATACAAAAGCTCGAAATTTCGGGCTTTTGTTCAAAATTTTAAACAAATCTTTCGAGAAAATATTGGCAAACCCCAAGTTTTCATCCTTCCATAAAGGAGATTTGCCAACTTTTATAATAATTTAAGACTAAAAAACCCAAAAATCGGCACTTCCTACCCTCCTATAAATCCGCGAAGTTGGCAAATATTACAGTTTTTATCTTTTCAAAAATCGATTTGCCAACTTTTTAAAAAGCAAAAAGCCCGAAATTAAGGGCTTTTTGATGCTTTCCATGTCAGAATTGCAAAGTTGCGAAAGCAAAAAAACCTACGATTTGCCAACTTTTTCGCAAGTTCCCTTACTTGCGATTGTTCAGACCCCTTCCGGCCAAACGGCCAACCGCAAACCTTCGCATTGAAGGCCATGGTTCCCCACCCCGGGGAACAGGTGATTTAGAGACGCAACCGTAGTTGTAGTTCACTTTAACCTCAAATTCGAAATGGTTCCCCACCCCGGGGAACAGGTGATTTAGAGACCCAGACGGGACGGCGCCCAGATAGTCCAATAGCGCCCATGGTTCCCCACCCCGGGGAACAGGTGATTTAGAGACTACGTGGTCTCGCTTTTTTGATTCGTCGTCCCACAGTGAATGGTTCCCCACCCCGGGGAACAGGTGATTTAGAGACAGGCAATGCCGACCTCCTTCTCTGAGCGTTCTTTAATGGTTCCCCACCCCGGGGAACAGGTGATTTAGAGACAGTTGCCATCATCTTCACGGCGAGCGATGACGACAAATGGTTCCCCACCCCGGGGAACAGGTGATTTAGAGACAGCATAGCCTGACCAGAAGCGGAGCGCTTTATGCATGGTTCCCCACCCCGGGGAACAGGTGATTTAGAGACATAAATCCAAACCAACCGAGGATTGGTTCTACGCAAATGGTTCCCCACCCCGGGGAACAGGTGATTTAGAGACACTCATTGTCCCACAATGAACTACAACCGTAGTTGTAGTTCAATGGTTCCCCACCCCGGGGAACAGGTGATTTAGAGACCCAATATAGTCCAAGAACTCCCACGCCCCCGCTTTCAATGGTTCCCCACCCCGGGGAACAGGTGATTTAGAGACACGGGACGTCGCCCAGATAGTCCAAGAACGCCCATGATGGTTCCCCACCCCGGGGAACAGGTGATTTAGAGACCTTTCGTGCTCCGTCCCACAGCGAACTACAACCGTAATGGTTCCCCACCCCGGGGAACAGGTGATTTAGAGACGTGCCGAGAGTCTCTGTAACAAAGGACGTTCCAGATGGTTCCCCACCCCGGGGAACAGGTGATTTAGAGACAGGGACGTTCCAGACGGGACGGTGCCAAGATATATGGTTCCCCACCCCGGGGAACAGGTGATTTAGAGACAAACTGGGTCACGATCCTGATCGGCTTCTCGACGAAGATGGTTCCCCACCCCGGGGAACAGGTGATTTAGAGACAAACTCCACGGTATAGACCGCACAAGTTTTTCTTATGGTTCCCCACCCCGGGGAACAGGTGATTTAGAGACATCAAGAATTCCATTCTACATCCTTTTTGATATATGGTTCCCCACCCCGGGGAACAGGTGATTTAGAGACGCGTATGAACGCTACATGGTCACGTTTTTGAGTTTCTTATGGTTCCCCACCCCGGGGAACAGGTGATTTAGAGACCTTTTTCATCGTTGGTTTTCTTGAAATAGAGATGGTTCCCCACCCCGGGGAACAGGTGATTTAGAGACTCCAGTTGGTCCGCCCTTTGCGGATAGCGAACTGGATGGTTCCCCACCCCGGGGAACAGGTGATTTAGAGACACTCCCTTTCATTAATTTCTTCTTTAGAGAAATTCTCAATATGGTTCCCCACCCCGGGGAACAGGTGATTTAGAGACGGGAAATCAAACTTTCCTTTGATTCCCATTTTGCTAATATGGTTCCCCACCCCGGGGAACAGGTGATTTAGAGACATGCCATCTGAGTCTGCCATGATAATTGTTGCATCCTATGGTTCCCCACCCCGGGGAACAGGTGATTTAGAGACTAAAATTCCCGAAGCGAGCTTAAATCATTACGTCTGCAAAATGGTTCCCCACCCCGGGGAACAGGTGATTTAGGGACACAACTACCTGGTTACCGTTTTCGTCATAGATAAAAATAGCCCCTTGCCCCTGGGAACAGTTTTTTGCTCTCATAATTTTCAATAAGTTATAATGTAAGCATGAAACGCTTACCTATCGGCATCCAGACATTCCGTAAGATCCGTGAAGGCGACTATACCTATGTCGACAAAACCGATATGGCGTACGATCTCATCACAAACCACCAGTACGCCTTCCTCTCCCGCCCCAGGCGTTTTGGCAAAAGCCTCTTTTTAGATACCTTGCACAATATCTTTGAAGGCCACAAAGAGCTCTTTGAAGGGCTGGCCATCTACGACAAATGGGACTGGAGCCAAAACTACCCCGTTATTCGCATCAGTTGGGGCGGCAGTGACTACAGCTCCCTGGAAGCAACCCGCCAGCGCATCCTTTATGTACTCGAAGAGAACCAAAAACGCCTCGGCATCACCTGCAAACCCGACGATAGCCCCTCCGTCTGCTTCGCCAGGCTGATTCATGAAGCCTACGACACCTACCAAACCCCCGTCGTCGTGCTTATCGACGAGTACGACAAGCCGATTCTTAACAACATCGCCCGCCCCGAAGAGGCCCTAAGACAAAGGGACTTTCTAAGAGGCTTCTACGAAGTGCTCAAAGAGTCCGACGCCTACATCCGCTTCGCCTTTCTCACCGGCATCTCCAAATTCAGTAAAGCCAACATCTTTAGCGGATTGAACAATCTTGAGGATATCTCTCTTGTTAAAAGATTCGGCAACGTCTGCGGCTACACCCAGCAAGACCTTGAGACCGTCTTTGCCGAGCACCTAAAAGGTGCCGATATGGATAGGATCCAAGAGTGGTACAACGGGTATAACTTTTTGGGCGATTCTTTATACAACCCCTTTGACATTCTCAAGTTTATTCGCAACGACTTTGTTTTTAAAAATTACTGGTGGGAGAGCGGTAATCCCTACTTTTTGATCGAGATGCTAAAGCAAAGGCCCTATAACCTGCCGGAGCTTGAAAACATCACCGTCGGAGACGAGATTCTCAATACCTTCGAGGTTGAAAATCTCAAGCTCGAAGTCCTGCTTTTTCAAAGCGGGTATTTGACGATCGAGTCGTTTTATTCCGATCCGGAGTTTGGCATCAACGAGTACAAACTCAAAGTCCCCAACAAAGAGGTCTCCATTTCGCTCAACCGTCTCTTTTTGGAGTTTTTGACCGACGCCAAGGCAAAGGCCGATCGAAGGGTGATCCAAGCCCTGCTGGATGGCGACATGGCAAGCTTTGAAGAGACGATCAAGAGTCTCTTTGCCGCCATTCCCTACCACAACTATGTCAAGAACGAGATCGGGGAGTACGAAGGATATTATGCCAGCGTGCTCTATGCCTACCTGGCGGCATCGGGCTTAAAGATCGTAGCCGAAGACGTCACCAACGAGGGGCGGATCGATCTGACGATTCTGATAGGCCAAAGGGCCTATATCCTGGAATTCAAGGTGGGTGATGGCGATCCGATGGGGCAGATCAAAGAGAAAAACTATGCCCAAAAATACCGAGCCGACTACGACGAAATCTATCTAATCGGCATCACTTTTGATCCCAAAGCGCGCAATGTGGCGCAAATGGTATGGGAAAGCCTATAAAGAACCTCCATGTTTACCGTACCGCTGGAACGTATCGTTACACCGTCAAACCTGCTGGATGCCGCCAATACCCTACGCTCCAAAGCCGCCGGGTTGGACGGTAAAACACTTAAAGATTTCCGTAACAATCCCAAACGACTCGAAACGCTAAGCCAAGAGATTCTTACCGGCCGTTATACTCCAGAGCCGCTTCGGCGCATCCATTTGGAAAAAGCTGACGGCCAAACCCGTCCCATTGCCGTCGGAGCGGCCAAAGACCGCATTGTCCAAAAATGTCTGGCTATGGCTCTGACACCCTATTTCGATCCTACATTTAGTCCCTATAGCTTCGGATATCGCCCCGATATAGGGGTCTTGCAAGCCATACGCCATGTCAAAACACATCTACAAGAAGGCTATCGACTGGTCTTTAAAAGCGATATCGAAAACTTCTTTGAAACCATCCCCCACGACAGACTGCTGGCGCGGCTGGAGCGAGAGATTGCCGATAACAGGTTAGTAGGACTCATCGCCCTTTTTTTGCAAAACGGCACCTTTGACGGGTTTGATTATACGCACCATCCCGAGGGAGTACATCAGGGCGATCCGCTCTCGCCACTGCTTGCTAATATCTATCTTGATGGAATGGACCGCTGGCTTGAGAAGGAAGGGATTGTCTTTGCGCGGTTTGCCGACGATTTTGTTCTGCTGTTTAAAACCCAAAAAGCCCGAAAAAAAGGGATCGAAGCGCTAAAAGCGTTTCTTTCTACCCTGGGCCTTGGCCTAAACTCTACCAAAAGCTATACAGCCGATACCGATGAAGAGGGATTTGACTTTTTGGGATACCGTTTCTATCAAAATCTCATTTTGATAGAAAACGAAAGGCTCCAAAAGCAGGTTTCCCGTCTTTACAAACTGGCCAAAAAAGCTTGGCCCATAGCCCGATATGTGGACGAAACGGCCGTATTGATAGAGGGGCTTGAGCATTACTATCTTCAGATCATCGATCCTCAAAGCCCCCAGTTTAGTCACCTCCAACGCGCCCTGCACGACAGTGCCACACGGCGTTTTGCCAAAGCTTTTGCCCAAAAAGAGCTTCGCACAAAAAAAGAGGCCCTGCCCCTGGCTCTTCGACTGCCGTCTCTTGGCATTTCCGTCTCAAGTGCCGAGCGTCGCGCCTTTGCCAAAGCGATCGTCGATGCCGCCAAAACCATGGCAACCGATACCGCCAAAACCGCCAAAAGCGCCCTTGGACGAAAAAAACAGCACTACGCCCGCCAAATGGCCCTCTCAACCACACTGATTGTAGAAAAATACGGCGCCGTGCTGGGCATAGCCAAAAAGCGCATCGTCCTCAAGGAAAAACGCAAAATCGTCCATAGCCTTCCCGTCAAACGGTGCGAGCGCATCCTCATACAAACACCGGGAGCCAGCCTCTCATCAGCCCTCGTGCGTCGATGTGTCGATGAAGGTATTGCCATCGATTTTATCGACAAAGACGCGACCCCTTACGCCGCTTTGGTTTCGTACAAACAGAGTGTGGCACCTCGCACATTGCGCCAGCTTGCGCTTTACGATCGCCTCGCATATCGCCAAAAACAAGCCGCCGCGTTCGTACGCGCCAAACTCAAAAACCAGCGCAACTACCTCAAATATCTCAACAAACACCACCGACAACTCCAAAGCCAGATCGATGCCATCGCCGCCATCACCGCACGCATTCCCAAAGCCAATTCGATCGAAACACTCTTTGGGCTTGAAGGAAGCGCTTCAGCGCTCTACTGGGAAGCGTTGGCACTGGTTTTGGAAGATAAAATCTCTTTTCCCGGACGTATCACGCAGGGAGCTACCGATCCGTTCAATAGCGCGCTTAACTACGGATACGCTATCTTATACGGCGAAATTCGTAGAGCCTTGCTACAGGCGGGGTTGGCCTTGCATATCTCTTTTTTGCATGCGGTAGAAGAGAGTCGGCCCTCTTTGGTCTTTGATTTTATCGAGCCCTTTCGCGCTTTTGCGGTGGACCGTACCGTCGTAACCATGTTCAACCGCCAAGAGCCCGTCCATACCGACAAAACGGGCCTACTAACCCAATCATCACGCAAACTCGTAGCCCAAAATGTGTTAGAACGCCTGGGAAGCTACACCAAACACGACGGCGCAACCAAGCGCCTTGGTCATATCATCCAAGACGAGGCCCAAGCTTTCGCTCGCGCCATCGATCGAGCCAATATCTATCGTCCCTTCATAGGACGCTACTGATGCGACGCTACTTGGTCTGCTTCGACATCCCCGATGACGGCACGCGTAAAGAGATCGGTGAGCTTCTGGAAGCCTACGGCACACGGGTTCAGCGGTCGGTCTTTGAAATCACGCTCCAAAGTGATGCCCAACAAAACCGCCTCTTGCACGAGATTTTAAGCCGCATCGACCAGGAAGCCGACAGTGTTCGCTTTTATCCTCAGTGCCGGCACTGCGCGACCAAAGCCTTTGAGCTCGGGAATTTTCCCGATCCTTACGACGAGGATGCCGTTTTTGTTTTTTAATATCACAATCGTTTTTCAAGCACTTTTTTCCCAAGCTCCGTCAGTCGGTACTTCTGTTTTGGGCTTTTGGGTTTGTCGGAGATGGTAAACTCTATCAGACCGTTTTTCATTAGCTGGGCAATACGCTCTTTGAAAGCGCCGCTAATATTGCTATTATTGGCTTGAAAACTTTTTAACTCCTTTGCCGACTTGTCCCCCGATGAGAGCGCTTGCAGTATATGCCACTCATATAGCGTTATTTCGGGAGTTTGTTCAGCTTGTCCCCCAGCTTGTCCCCCCTTTGACACAGCTTGTCCCCCAGCTTGTCCTCCCTTTTGATTTTCAAGGTATCGCCTGTTGAGCCTGTAGCGGGTACCGCGCCCTTTGCCTTCGGAGAGAAGCCACCCTTTTCGTACCATCTTTTTTAGCTCTTCGCCGATGTCATGGGGGTGTTTTGAAGAGTAAGCGGCTATCTCCGTATTGCTGATAGGCGCGAACTGGTGCGCCAAAATGAGAATCAAGCGTTGCAACTCGTCTGTAGCATGGTAGGCGTTTCCAAGTAACTGCGCCAAATCTTCGTTGATATGCTCCGGCACCATACTGACCATGGGCAAAATGACAAATGTCAAATCCGCATCGTACTGTTCATACACCAGCGGCCTGAACCACTCCTGCTCCTTCCAGGCTCTTAGAATCTTTTCAAACCCGCTTCCAGCCTTTTCGCCCAGCCCCAGAAACTGAAACATCTTCTGGATATACGGGTTTCTGGGATCGGTCACACCGCCCTGATAGAGCTGGGCAATCGTAATGCGAAGGCGCCCCGGATTGCGAAAGCTCATCGCTTCACGCTCTTTGGTGATGACGATGGATTTGGAAGTTCTATGATCGGCATGGATCAGCGTATTGGCAAGTACCTCGCGAATGGCCTCATGCACATGCGTCTCCCCCTTGCGTATACCCTCCTCGTCCAGGGTGAAAGGAACTTCGATATCCTGAATAAGCCGATTATAAACCCAAAAGTAGAAGTTATAGAGGTTCCCTTCCCATGTGCCGTCCTGGGTAATGCGATAGCTCCACCTCTCATCCGGATCGTCCGAAAGTTTTTCGCGATAGTCAAGATGAAAGTGGGGAAAGGCCTCGGCGATACTCGCCTCTTTGCCAAACATCAAAAGCCCCGCCACCGTCAACCCTTCCATCGCACTTTTTCTATCTCTCCGGTAGGCACCCAGCTTTGTTAAAAAAGCTTTGTCGTCCAGCTCCAGATAGGGGTGATCCGCATGACGGGAACGAAAACGGTTGCGGTAGGCTTTGAGCGTTTCGGGATCTATGTCATCCATACCGAAATGCTCCACGATCTCATAATCCTGCGCATCGTCGGAAGCGTCCCTGAGCATCCGGCGCACCTCCTCTTCGCTACACCGGTAGTCCCCTTCAAAATTCGTTTGTAAGTACCCATAAAAGGATTGCCGTTGATAAAGACCGGGCGCTGTTTGCGACTGGTTTCGGGAACATAAATGACAATGACTGTTTTGCCGTCCACCTTGAGAAGTTCGACATCGGATTCACTGCACACCGGGGTACTCAGTTTTTGCGGGTTGTTGTGACCGTCCCAAAATGTTTTGAGAAGCCCTTTGGGATTATCCACCCCGCTTACGACAAGAACATCACGCTTTTGTTCTTCGACACCGAGGATGATAAAAGTTGGCAAATGCCGACAATGTTTCCCAAAGAGACTTTGGCAGACCGCCTTTGGCGCTTTTAAACTCCGTATCGAACTCTTCGCCTATCTCTATTTTTTCAAATAACGCTTCGATCGTCATGGCAAGGTTCCCAATATGGCAATGTAAACACTATTATACATCCAAAAAACTCTGAGCTAAAAAAACAAAGCGGCTTTACGCCGCTTCACGCGCCATGGGCTTGTACCACACCCTCCTCTTCGCATCCCATCGAAAGCCCAGCGGTTTGATCTGCTGCTGTTTGCCGTAGGTCTGACCCGTAACGATCAGCTCGTTTTCAAACATCTGCACATCCAATCCCAACGCTTTGAGGGCGGCATAGGGGTCTTTGGCATCGGGTGTTTGGGATGTCTACGGCGAATGTCTGGGTGACCTTTCGGGATGGTCGACACGCTTTTGCTCTTTGTCGTAGAGTGCGTTGCCAAACTGGTTGCCGAAGGTTCTAAAGGCTCGTTTCATCGCATCGGTCACCGCCTCCTTGCCCGCACTCTCGTGGGCGGCGGCGTGCTCTTTGGCGATGCCGGTGCCGTAGCCCACATCCTCGCGGATGGCCAGATGTTTGCGGTGCACATCATGCACCGTCACGGTCACGATGGCCCGGTAGCCTATGACAAGATGACCGTTTCGGTTGGTCTCTTCGCTGATTTGCATGAGCTCCTTGACGCTGTAGCACCAGTTGCCGAAGCCAAAGACCTGATTGGCCGTGTCGATGATGTCGTGGCCTTCCAGGTAGCTGAGGGTGATGTGGCCTTGCTGACGGGTCTTGACCCGTTGGCCGTCGAGATTGAGTTTGAGAAAATAGGTCTGTTTGTCGGTGAACATGGTGGGTCTCCTCTCCTCGTTCATGCCGCCTCGAAAGAGAGATCGGTTTCAGTGGTATCGACGGTTTGCGACTGCAACCGTCGTCTGTTTATGCGGAGCTTCGCAGGATACTTTTGCACCGTGCGTTCGATACGAACAAACGGTCGCAACGCTTCCGCTTCGTCGGGATCTTCGCGAAGCGCTCTTTTGACCGCCTCTTCGTCCACATGGAAAGCGACATACCCCAACGCCATCACCTTTTCGGGATCTTCGATACACATTTTCTCTTCGATCTTCTCCCTGGAGGGCGTGACGCTTAAAGAGCTGACGGCGACCCCTTCGAGCCTATCGATACCGTAGGAGCTCAGCAACTGCGCGGCGATCTGTAGCCCTTTGGCTCTGGCCTCTTTGAGTCTTTTTTTAAGAGCGTTCAGACTCTGGATCTCTTGGGCGATGTAATCGATCTTGCCATTGAGCTCCCAAAAGGCTCTGGCGATGGTATCGGCCTTGGCGTAGTAGGGCTTGTCGCTTTGGAGTACCTGTTGCAGATGCTCCTTGAACCACACCTCCTGCCCGGGGGTCGATAGGCGTTCAAGTTCGGTATCGAGTCGGTATTTGGTCGTTTTTACGGCGGTTCCGTTATGCTGCAATCTCATGCGGCCTCCTTGAATCTTTTGACATTTTGATGGCGGCGATGCGTTCGGCAATCTCCCAAACGCCTTTGTTGATGACCGCATCTTTTGGGATATGTGTGATCGCTTTGCTGCTGAAGCGTCGACCCGTCTCTTTGTTGATGCCGGGAAGATCACCTCTTAGCAGATTCTCCTGAATGACATTCATGACGGTATAAAGGTCGTTTGATCTGTCCTCTTCCCTACGGGGCATGAGCAGTTCTTTGGGATCTACCCGCAAATGTTCATCAAAGCGCAACGGCAGGGCCTGCCGGGCGAATGTGAGCTTTTCAGGATAGTCAAGCACAATGGAGGCGAAAGTTCTGATCTTTCGCTCCAATTTCGGTTTAAAAGCCGTCAGGGTCTCTATGGCCGTGCGCACATCGTCCTCTTTCTCTCCGATATGGCGAATCTTGAAACTCTCAAAAACCGTATCGGCAATGACCAGACCGTTGGCGCAGACGAAACGATAGACGCCCGCACCGATATGAAAAGCCGTACTTCTGTCATGAGAGTTGAACAAAAGCAACTCCACGGCGTTTTCGGAAGGACTGAGCAGGTCGTCGAAGTGACGGAAACGGACCAAATGGCGCTGGAACCCCTCCTTTTCGCTCTTTCTGACACCGGACTCTTGCACATGCACCGGATACCAGCGGTAAAAGCGAATCTCCTCGATAATCTCGATGGTAGAGATGAAGTGGTACCTGTCACTGACCTCATGATAAGGCACTTTGGTAAAAAGACTGGGAGCGAGCTTTTGAAGCTCTTCGTTGGTGAGCGGCGTAGACACGATGAACTCCTTGATGGGTCTGATAGATGAAAAAAACGCCGTGGTCTTTTAATAAACACCAAGACCCGGCGTTTTTGAACCTCTGCTGCTAAAAGAGAAGGGAACAACCGGCGACATGAAGGAAAACAAACCGTCGCCAGAAAGAGTGGGCACGCTCTACTATGAAGCGCGCTGGCGCATACAGGACTCGATATAGGTCGTTGCAAGTCCCAACGCGATAATGGCGATCTTTTGCCATGTCATGATGACCTCCTGGTTGGATTTTGCAAGGTAGTGACACCTGCGAAAATATGTACCAGGTTTTTTCAAAAAAGTCCAAATAAGAAGAATTAATACAAAATTGTACGGATTTTGTACGCGGTTTATTCTGAATTAAGTAGGCGATTTGCGGAACAAGAGGCTGTTTTTTCCAGACTTCTTATTTATCCAAACCCCTAAAAATGGGGAAACTCTCGGTTTTTCAGGGTTTTTGGGCAGAATGGAGCTTTGGATTCGAATCCCTCCCTGTCCGCCACTTCATTATAATCCCCTATTTATCGGCCTTTGGAAACATAAGATTCTCACAGTGTGCCCAAATGTGTCAAAAGTGACGAGACAGGAATACCACCACGTTTTCTGTTTTTTTACTGTTGCACTTCAAAGTTGAATGGGCGTTACATAAAGCCTATGTCAGCTCTTTTTAACTATACTCAAGATATGAAAGAAGCGCGCAAAATCACCGCTTGCGCCGAATGCGGCCTACTGGTGGACATTCCTTTGCATCTTGGTATGGGGCAATACCGCTGTCCCCGTTGTCACGGTCTGCTCTACCGGCGGGGACAAAAGTTCTCGCACATCATCATCATGGCCACGGCGGCCCTGACCCTTTTTATACCACTTACCTTTTTGCCCGTTCTTGACCTGGATATTATGGGCCAGGAAAGCAGTGCCACGCTGTTTAAAGCCTTTTGGGTTGTTTATGAAGACGGCTACTATTTCATAGCGCTCTTGGCGCTGTTTAGCGGCCTGCTGGCGCCGGCTCTTATGCTAACCCTTTTACTGGCCATACTGTTGCCCATTCACTTTGGCCGCCGTCCGGCATGGATACGCCATGCCTACCGTCTCTATGAAACCATGCGGGAGTGGGGCATGGCGGAGGTTTACCTTATTTCCATCATTGTCTCCATGGTGAAGCTTCACGGCATGGGTTCACTGCGTATCGGCCCCGGGTTTTATATCTTTATTCTCTTTTTTCTGCTCTTTTACATTGCCGCCGTTTGGTTTAATCCCGACGACATCTGGATAGACGATGCGCTGGAGAAGTGACATAGACGCCGGCGTGCAACTCTGCCTGCACTGCCGCAAACTTCACCCGCTGGAGCGCCAACGGTGCGATCGGTGCGGCTCGCACCTTTTTCAGCGCAAGCCCCATGCCGTTATCAAAACCTTCAGCCTCGCCCTCTCCGCCCTGCTGTTGCTCATTCCGGCCAATTTACTGCCGATGATGGTGGTCCACTCCCTGGTCGGCAACGACGCCGGCACTATTATGGACGGGGTGATCTACTTTCTTGAACATGGGGAGGCGTGGATTGGCATTGTCATCTTTATAGCCAGCGTCTTTGTCCCCTTTTTTAAGGTCACCACCCTTTTTTACCTTCTTTTTATCGTCTATTTCCGCTTGCGCGACAAAGCCCACGGCGGCCTGCGCCTCTACCGCATCATTCATTTTATCGGCAAATGGTCGATGTTGGATATATTTGTGGTCGCTTTGATGGTGGGGGTGGTGCAGTTTAAAAACCTGGCTACCATTGTCACCGGCCCCGCCGCCGTCGCTTTTATGTTGGCGGTGGTGGCCACGATGTTCGCGACCGAAGCGTTTGATACCCGACTGATGTTTGACCACGAAACCCAAAGGAGCACCCATGGATAAATCCCACGCCCACCGGGCGGTTGAAAAGGAGCGGGGCACCCTCTGGCTGGTCTGGCTGGTGCCCCTGGCCGCCATGCTCATGGCCGGCTGGCTCATCTACCAACACTACCTGGACAAAGGGGTGGAGATTGTCGTGACGTTTGAGAGCGGCAAAGGGCTGGAGGCGGGCAAAACCCCGCTGATTTACCAGGGTATTAAAATCGGTACCGTCTCCAAAGTCCGCATTGACGACAACGACCTCTACAAGGTCCGCGCCATCATCACCGTCGACCCCAAAGCGGCCCCCTACGTTACCCGTAAGGGAACCAAGTTTATCAAGGTGGAGCCTAAAGTCTCTCTCACCGAGATTACGGGGCTTGATACCATTTTAACCGGTGTCTACATAGATCTCTACCCGGCGGGACGCTCCAAAAAAGAGATCCTCTCCAAACCGGAACGCTACCACTTCAAGGGCATGGAACACTACCCGCCCAAACGGTACGAAAAGGGGTTGTATATCACCCTCAAAGCCGAGGAAGCGGGGGTAAGCCTGAACGCGCCGGTTCTTTACAAGGGCTTTATTGTGGGTAAAGTGGTAGACAAACATCTTAAAAACCGCCGGCTCTACTACACCGCCTTTATTGAAGACCGCTACCGCTCTTTAGTAAACAGCTCCACAAAATTCTGGAAAATCGACGGGGTAGACCTGCGCGCCTCACTGGCGGGGGTGAAGGTCAAGATGGATTCTCTTGCCACCCTGATGGCCGGCGGCATCGGCTTTGAGACCCCCGACTTTAACGCCACGGCCAAACCCAAAGAGAGCTATACTCTCTTTCCTTCCAAGCTCGACACCGATTTAAGCAGTGACACCGTCACCCTCATTGCCGACAAAGCCTACAACATCGACCCCGCCTTTTCCAGCGTGATCTACAAAGGATTCAAGGTAGGCAAAATCGTCTCGTTGCGCTACGATCCCGATGCGTGCAAAACAATCTTTCAGATCCGTTTCTCCAAACCCTTCGCCCACCTGGCCAACGAAAAGGCGTGGTTTTGGATTGTACGGCCCGTTATCGGTATCCGTCAAATCAAAGGGCTTGACGCCGTGGTTTCGGGCCCCTATATCGCCGTGGACACCCATACGCTCAGCGCCCCGCCCAAGCACCGCTTTCAACTGCATGAAGACCCCATGCCCGTCAAAGGCGAAACCATCCACCTCTCGGCCGTTCACGCCGAGTCGCTCAAAGAGGGGACCGCCATCTTCTACAAAGACATACCCATCGGGCAGATTAACAAAATTGCCCTGCTCCCGGGTAAAAAAAGCCTGGATGTCACGGCGGTCATCTACGACAAATTCCGAAAATTCCTGAATGACTCCTCCATGTTCTACGTCAAAAGCGGGGTGGAGGTAGAAGCCGATCTGACCGATATTCATATCAACAGCGGCTCACTGGAGACACTGGTTGTCGGCGGGGTGAGCATGGTAACCCTCAGGCAAAACGCCCCCCGCACCAAAAAACGCTTTTTCCTCTACAAAGATTACAAAACCTTCAAAAAGGCGCGCTACCTCAAATCGGGCGGCGCCCGCTACCACGTGGTGATGAAAGCGCTGGGTTCACTTTCCAAGGGCTCCCCCGTCCTTTATAAAAAGATGAAGGCCGGAGAGGTTATCGGCTACCGCTACCTGCCAAAAAAAGATGCCGTAGATGTAATGATCTTTGTGCAAAAAGAGTTCAAACAGCGAATCAACCTCTCCACCCGGTTTGAGAATGTCAGCGGCGTGGAACTTAAGGTCAATTTTCCCGATCTCACCCTCAAAGCCGACTCTTTAAAAAGCATTATCGCGGGCGGTTTGCGCTTTAGCACCCCCGATCCCAAAGCCAAACCCGCCAAAGAGGGCCACACCTTCACACTCTACACTCCCCAAACCGAGGAGAAGGAGCGTTACGCCACGTTTGAGGTCTGGAGCCCGGAGCGGCACGATATTCATGAAGGCACCCCCCTGCTCTACAAGGGCTTTGCCGTGGGAAAAGTCAAACGGGTGACGCTGGCCAACAACATTATCCGCTTTGATATGCTCATTCAAAAAGCGTACGCCAGGCTGTTGCGTCCCGACAGCAAAATTTGGCTCAAAACCTTTCAAGCCAACCTGGAGGGGGTCAAAAACAGCGACACGCTTCTTAAAGGCCCGGCGCTGGTTATCACCCCCGGCCGTGCCGAAGGCAAAGAGCACAGCTACCTGCTTAGCCCCCCGCCTGCGCCCACCTACGGCAAGCCGGGCCTGCGCGTCACCTTGCAAGGAGACCGTTTAAGCAGTCTCTCGCCCGGCGCGCCGGTCTACTACCGGCAGGTACCCATCGGAGCGGTGGAGAGTTATCGCCTCAGCGACGACGGTCAGTATGTGCTGATTAATATTTACATACAACCCCGCTACGCCCACCTGGTCCGACAAAAGAGTCACTTTTTTATAGCCGGCGCATTGGGTATGGATGTGGGATTGACAGGCATCAAGATCAAAACGGAGACGCTTGAGACCCTTATTCGCGGCGGCATCGGGCTGGCGGTTCCCCAAAATCCGGGCCCGGTAGCCGAGGAGGGCACGCTCTTTAGACTCTACAACGAGCCCAAAAAGAAGTGGCTGGCCTGGCGGCCCAGCCTCTAAAAGACAATCTTCCCCTCCTCCTGGAGGCGGCGAATGATCTCTTTGGCCTTTTCATGTCCCGCGTGGGCGGCTTTGCGGCACCACGCCAGGGCCTTTTCGTGATCTTGTTCCACGCCCCAACCCTTGTCATAAAGCATACCCAGGTTGTACATGGCCCTGGGATGCCCCTGTTCGGCCGCCTTTTCATACCACTCTCTGGCCTTTTGATAATCTTGCGCCACCCCATGACCCTCCTGGTACATGGCGCCGATGGAGTTTTGCGCCTCCACGTGGCCCAGGGTAGCGGCCGTTTCATACCAGTTGACAGCGCGGCGCACGTTTTTCTCGCACCCCGCCCCCGCTTCTGCCATGCGGGCAGCCTCGAACATGGCGTGGGGATTGCCCGCGCGGCTGGCCTTGACAAAACACTCGAAAGCCTTCGCCTCATCAACCGCGCCCCCTTTGCCCGTCTTGTAGATCTTCCCCAGGTTAAAAAGAGCCACGGGCTGACCCTGGTCGGCCGCTTTCTCGTACCAGCCGATCGCTTCCTGAATATTTTGCTCACACCCTTCGCCGTTTTCAAGCATATAGCCCACCATCGCCTGGGCGTCCGCCTCGCCGTCTAACGCCAGCTCCAAAAAGGCGTTGAAGGCCGAAACCTTGTCCCCTTTTTGGTACAGATCGGCCGCCATTTCAAAATACTTACTCATAATGACTCCACATCCGTAAAATTTTGACCACCCGCTCCTCTTCAAGCACTTGATAGACCAACCGATGCTGAATGGTAATACGCCGTGAATAAGCCCCTTTCAAATCACCGATGAGCTTTTCATATCTTGGCGGTGTCTGAAAAGGATCGTTGACAAGCAGAGCCAAAAGCGCCTCCACTTTGGGCTTGAGTCCCGCTTCTTTGATCTTTCTGGCATCCTTGAGGGCGTATTTGGTAAACACCACCTTATACAATTTACCAGTCCGGTTGCTCTTCACACGCCTCTATAGGCGTCGCCATACCCTCCAAAATAGATGCTTTCATACCGGGAATAGCGCTCAAATAGAGGGTCTCTTCCAAAGCGCGAAAATCCTCTTCGCTCATTAGCACGGCATTGTGACGCTTGCCCTTGATCAAAACCGGTTCATGCTCCAGCGCCACTTCATCAACCAGTTTATAGAGGTTTTCTCTCACTTTGGAGATCGTCATCGTCTTTGTCACGGCCTCTCCTTTTTATAAATCGTACCGTTTTTCGTACGCTTTGTCAATCAGAGCACAAAAACCAAAAAGATTATACCTACAACGATACGGTAGATGCCAAAGGGCACGAAAGTATGCTTTTTAATAAAGCCCAAAAACCACTTCACAATAGCCAGCGCCACCAAAAAGGCTACCACAAACCCCACGATCAGCCCCTGCATATCGTCAAAGCTGAACTCGTTGCGGTGTTTGAGAATATCGTAAGCCGTGGCCGCCAGCATCGTGGGTACCGCCAGCAAAAAGCTAAACTCCGCTGACGCTTTGCGTTTTAGTCCAATCAACAACCCACCAATGATCGTAGCTCCCGATCGGGAGGTGCCGGGCACCATGGCAAGAGACTGAAACAGGCCGATCAAAAAGGCCTGCTTGTAACTGATTTCCCCCACATCCTCCACGTGGTGCGCCTTTTCCTTGTAAAAGCGCTCCACGACCAAAAAGATAATCCCGCCCGCAATCAGCATATACGCCACCGTCTCGGGGGCAAAAAGCGACTTGATGATCTTATAGAGCGTCAGCCCCAGCACCGCCGTGGGGATAAAGCCTACGATCAACCGTTTCCACAGCTCGAAATCTTTGAAAATCCGCTCCCTGAAGGCAAAGATCACCGCCAAAATGGAACCAAGCTGAATCACCACCTCAAAGGTTTTGTGCACATCGGTCTGGGGCAGGCCCATGAGTTTACTGGCCAAAATCAGGTGCCCCGTCGATGAGACGGGCAAAAACTCGGTCACCCCTTCCACAATCCCAAGAACCGTTGCGTCAAACAGATTCATGACATCCTCCGCTTTGTTTGATATATCCCATATAAACCCCCTCTTTTTGTAGCAGTTCTTCGTGTGTTCCCTCTTCGACGATCCGGCCGTTTTCGAGTACGTAGATATAATCGGCCCGGCGGATCGTACTGAGCCGGTGGGCGATCATAACGGTCGTTCGTGTCGCGAAAAAGGGCTCCAGCGCCTCGTAGAGTCTCGCTTCGGTATGCACGTCCAGCGCCGACGTGGACTCGTCCAAAATGGCGATCTTCGGATCGGCCACGATCATGCGGGCGATGGCGATACGCTGGCGCTGACCGCCGGAGAGCTTGACCCCCTCTTTGCCCACCGGCGTCTCAAGCCCCATTTCAAAGCGCTCTACCGTCTCTCTCATCTGGACCGTCTCCAGCGCCCGCCAGATCGTCTCGTCATCCACCTTCCGCCCTAAAGTGATGTTAAAACGCACCGTATCGTGAAAGAGTTTGGGACTTTGAAGCACCATGTTCACGTGCGCGCGCACCCGTGAAAGCCCAATCCGCTCCACCGGCACCCCGCCAAAGGTAATCTCGCCGCTATCGGGCAAATAAAACCCCACGATCAGCTGTGCCAACGTCGTCTTGCCCGACCCGCTGGCACCTACCAGCGCCACCCTTTTGCCGGGCTCGGCCACGAAATCGACCCCTTTTAAAACGGGACGGTTTGCTTCGTATCCAAACGAGACCCCCCGCAAAGCGACCCCGACCCTCTCCCGCCCAAAGGGGTTTTCCAAAGTCGGATATTCGGGCTCCGTAGGCAGGGCGAAAATCTCGTTGATGCGTTCCATGGCCGAGCGGGCGTTGTGCAGGGCGTACTGGATATTCAAAATATCCTGCACCGGCGTTACCATATACCAAAGGTAGCCAAACACCGCCAGCATCATCCCAACACTCAGATCGCTGTAAGCCACCGCCAGAATACTGCCTGCGCGAAACACCTCGTAGCCGCCCAAAAAGGCAAGGTAACTCACCTTTCCCGCCGCGTCGCTTCGCCAGCCAAACGCCACGCTTTTGTCTCTCAAATCGGCCGCTTTGCGATTAAGCCGTTCAAAAAAGCGCCCTTCCTGGTTGGCGGCGCGAATCTGCCCAAAGAGCTCCAGCGTTTCAATAAGGGCCGACTGAAAGGCGTCAACGGCCCGGTTCTCCTCCTTTTTAAGCCGCGCGACCCGCCTTGCCAAACGGGTGGTGAGGGCAATGACCAAAGGATTGAGCAGTACGATAAAAAGGGCCAAACCCCAATGGATCCAAAAAAGCACCGCCGCGATCCCCACAAGAGTCAAAACCGACACGATCAGCCGGCTGACCGTAGAGGCGATAAAGGTATCAATGGTCTCGACATCCGTCACCAGTTTGGAAGCGATGGAACCGGTTTGGGCGTTTTCGTACCCTTTCATCTGCACACGCTTGAGATGAGAGAGGGCCTCGCGCCGAATGTCGTAAGTGACCGCCTTGGATATGCCCATGAAAATGCGGGTCTGCCAAATGCCCAACCCCGCATACATCATACGCAACAAAAGCACGACGATCAACACCGTCACCACATACCCGGCCGTATCCATGGCAAAGAGGTGGGTATCGATCCAGCGGGTGAGGGTGTGCGATTTTTTTAACAGCACCTCATCCACCAGCACGGGAATCAAGAGCGGCGTGGGCACACTCACAAGCGTCGCCAGTAGCGCCACCGCGTTGCCGGCGATCAACGCCCGTTTATGGGCTTTGATACGTCGATAAAGCGAAGAGAAGGTCAGCCGTTTTGTCAAGGGTTATGCCACCAGCTCCAACACGCGCGTCAGGTCTTTTTCGTCCACCGTGGCCGTCGCCTCCTTTTTGAGCACCTCCTTGGCGCAAAAGGCGATACGGGTGCCGGCGTGGGCGAACATACTCAAATCATTGGCCCCGTCACCCACGGCGACGGTATCGGCGGCGCTCACGCCAAGCAATCTTTGCAGGCGCGTCAGCATCTCGCCCTTGGAGGAGCCAAACATCATGTCGCCGCCCACCAGGCCCGTCAACACCCCCTCTTTGGCGTGTAACACGTTGGCAAAGTCCGCATCCAACCCCAATTTCTCGCCAGCGGGCCGGGTGGCACTGCGAAAACCGCCGCTAAAGACCACCACCCTGTAGCCCCGCTCTTTGAGCTTTCTAACCGTCTCCTCGGCTCCCGGCATCATGGGCAGGTTTTGACAGATGCTCTCAACCCTTTTCAAGGGCAGACCTTTTAGCAGTGCCACCCGCTCAATAAGACTCTCAAAAAAATCCAACTCACCCCGCATGGCCCGCTCGGTAATGGCCGCCACCCGCTCCTTCAGCCCCAGCGGCTCGGCCAAAAAATCGATGGTCTCCCCGTCCATCAGGGTCGAATCAAAATCAAAAACAGCCAATCTCACGCACGCGCTCCTTCTTGTTTTGAACTTGATATAATACCCCAACCAAAATAACAACGAGATAACGGATTTTGTATGTTTGACAAACTGATCGCCAAACTTCACGACCCCAAAAAGCGCTATGTCACCCTTGAGACCACCCCCGGTCACGACGCCGGTTTCAAACCGGTCATAGACCAGATCGCCAAACTGGGCCTGGCCGACCTGGTAGACGGCTTTAGCACCACCGACAACCCGCTGGCCAAACTCAAATTCAACAGCGTCATCGCCGCCATGCAACTGCAAGAGCGCTTCAAAAAGCCGGTACTGGCGACCATGAGCATGAGAGACCGCAACAAAATAGCCCTGCAAAGCGACCTGTTGGGCGCCAACGGCATCAACGTGCGGGCCATACTGGCGCTAACGGGCGATCCGGCCAAAATCAGCGACCAGCCCGGCGCCAAAGGGGTCTTTGAGGCCGACAGCAGTATGCTCCTGGATATCATCAAATGCTTTAACGCCGGTATCGACTACGCGGGGCGTGAGTTTGGGGTCAAACCCCTGCCCATCTACCCCTTCGCCGTCTCCAACGCCTACGCCAAACGGCCCGAAACCCTCCAGAAAAAGTTTGTCAAAAAACTGGAACACGGGGCGCTGGGCGTCATTACCCAACCGGTCTTTGAACTTGAAAACGCCCAAATGTTGCTTGAGCTTTTTGAAAAGGCCAAAAAAGAGAGCGGCAGGCAGGACGCCACGCTGATTCTTGGCATCTTTCCCGTCACGCGCCTCAAAACCGCCCAGTTTCTCTCGGCCCATGTCCCGGGCATTCACGTACCCAAAAGCTGGCTTGATCAACTCTATGAGGCGCACCAACAAGGGGAAAAAGAGGAGGAGAAGACCGGATTGGCGTTAAGCCAAGAGCTCTTTGAGAGACTCTTGCAAGAGCATCCCAAAATCCACATGATGACGGCCAACCGCTTTACGCTGGCCAAAAAACTTTTGGCGTAAAGCCTAAAAATTGCGTTTTAAGAGGGTCTCGACATTCAAAATAGAGACCAGTTTCTCTTCCTGCTTACCTACCCCGTAAATCATATTCTGCTCATCATGAATAGTCTCGGGCGCGGGGTCGATGGCGCTTTCGGGAATCCGCATCGCCTGCGTCAGTCGATCAATCACGAAACCGGCAATGTCGTCATTGTGTTTAATGACCATATAGCGTGTATCCTCGTTCTCTTTTGATTTAGAGAGGCCAAACTTCATACGCAGGTCAATCAACGGCAAAACACTACCCCGCAGGTTAAACACCCCCAACACATAGTCGGGCGTTTTGGGCACCCGTGTATACTCAATGGGCTTGATAATCTCCTGGATATCCAAAATCGGCACCGCGAACTCCTCGTCGCCGACCATGAAGCCGACCAACTGCACCACCTCTTCAATCTCGCTCTCAAGCGGCGCCCTTTGTTGCTCCTGCTGTTTTTTTAATACCTGTTCCAGTTGCGTGCTCATGGTCTACTCCACATTCAGATTGATATTGCGTGCCACCACGTTCATCAGGTACTCCTGGGTGTAGGGCTTGGTGATATACTCGGTCATACCCACTTCCACGCCTCTTAGCCTGTCGCTTCGATTGGTACGGCTGGTGACGGCAATAAGCGGCATCTGCTTGAACTTGTTGAACTTCCGAATCTCACTGGCCAGCGTATAGCCGTCCATGCGCGGCATCTCAATATCTACCAGCGCCGCGTCAAAGACGGTACTGCCGTCTTTGAGAATATTGAGCGCCTCCACTCCGTTGGTCGCCTCGGTAATGGTCACGCCCAGCGGCTCCAGCGATTTGCGCATGATGGTTCGGTCGGTTTTGGAGTCGTCCACAATCAATATGTTGTAATCGGAGGGTTTGGTCTTTTCGGTCTTGACATCGGTAGCGTCAAGGTTTTGCATACCGCTTTTAACACTCTTGGCCATATCCATCAAGGCCCCCACGTCCACAATGAGCGTCACCCGGCCGTCGCCGCGAATGGTCGCGCCGGCAATGCCCTCGATGCCTTTGAGATACTCGCCCAGCGATTTGATAACGATCTCTTCCTGGCCCACCAGCGAATCGACTATAAGCCCCAGCTTGCTTTCGGCCAGCCCAATGATGACCACATAGGCGTGCTCGCCCATGCTAAAGACCCGCTCCACGTCAAACAGATCGGCCAGGTGCACCAGCGGCAAGACCTCATCACGCAGTCGCAAAACGCTTCGACCCTCGACGCTTTGGATCTCGTCGGGGGTGATGCGCACCGTCTCCAAAACGGAAGCCAGCGGCACGGCGTAATACTCCTCCTGAACGCTGACAAGCAGGGACTGGATAATGGCCAGCGTCAGGGGAATCTTCAGTTTCAGAGTCGTTCCCTTGCCTTTTTCAGACTCAATCTCGATAATGCCGTTGAGCTTTTCGATATTGGACTTAACCACGTCCATACCCACGCCCCGACCCGAGACGTTGGTCACCTTGGCGGCGGTTGAGAAGCCGGGCTTGAAGATGAGCATAAAGGCTTCCTTGTCGCCCATCTGATCCGCCTCTTTCTCGCTGATCACCCCTTTTTCCACCGCTTTCATCTTCAACACTTCCGGGTCCATACCCCGGCCGTCGTCGACAATCTCGATAATGATGTGATTGCCCTCGTTGTAGGCTTTAAGTTGTACCGTCCCTTTGGGCGGCTTGCCGGCGGCCACCCGCTCTTCGGGCGGCTCGATACCGTGGTCGCAGGAGTTGCGGATAATATGCACCAGCGGATCGCCGATCTCTTCGACAATCGATTTGTCCAGCTCGGTCTCTTCCCCGCTAATGACCAGCTCAATCTCTTTATGCAGTTCCCTGGCCAGGTCGCGCACCATGCGGGGGAATTTGTTAAAGACCTTGCCGATCGGCAACATCCGGGTCTTCATCACCGCGATCTGCAGATCGGTCGTCACCAGTGAGATGGAGCTGACCACCTGGTTGAGCTCTTCCAAAAACTGCTCACCCTCGTAGCGTTCCTCTACGTCATCATAGATTTTAAGCAGGCGGTTTTTGCCCAAAACCAGCTCACCGATCAGGTTCATCAGATCATCCAGCCGCTTGACATCGACCCGAATCGTCTGCTCCACACTGGTTTTACGCTCTTTGACAGCGGGTCTGGGCGTGTTTCTGGCCGGCTGGGTCGCCGGTTTCGTCGCCGGTTTGGTCTCAGCGGGTTGGACAGCGGCCTTTTGTTCCGCCGGCTTGGTCGCGACAGCCTGTTCTTGCGCCTTTTTCTTGGCCTCGCGGCGTTTGCGATCCTCCTCCTGGCGCTCTTTCAAAAGCCGTTCAATCTCCGCCTCAATCTCCTCCTCGCTCATCTCGGAGAGATCTTTCTCACCGCTCTCTTCCACCGTCTCACCCGCCTCCTGGGCCTTCTTCTTGGCCTCACGGCGCTTGCGGTCCTCCTCCTGTCGCTGTTTGAGCAGGCGCTCGATCTCCGCCTCAATCTCCTCCTCGCTCATCTCGGAGAGATCTTTCTCCTCCTCTTCGGGTTCAGCTTCAGGTTCAGGCTGTGCGGAAGGCGCCGGCTCCTGGGCCGGTACCTCGGCTTCGGCGGGAGTGCCGCCGTTTAAGATCGCTTCCAGCCTGCTGACGGTAGGCGCCACGTCAACCGCCCCCTGGTCACTGCCGGTTTCGCGGATATGCTCCAGCAGGGCTTTCATCTTGTCGGTAGACTCCAGCACCACGTCCATGATCTCAGGCGTGATGGTCAACTCACCCTTGCGGGCCTTGTTGAGCACATCCTCCATATGGTGGGTCAGGTGGGTCAGAACGTCAAAATTCAAAAAAGAGCTGGACCCTTTGATGGTATGGGCCACCCGAAAGATCCGGTTCAGCAGATCCAGATCGTCAGGCGATGACTCCAACTCGATCAGGTCGTTATCGAGTTGCTCAAGCATCTCGAAGGCTTCAACCAGAAAATCCTCTAATATTTCATCAAATTCATCCATGGCTCTTCCTTATCCTTCCGCCTTGTGATGGGCCCGGACGACCTTGGAGATCTCCGAGTAGAAAACGTTGGCGTCAAACTTGACCATATAGCCTTCGCCGCCGGCCTCCTTGCCCCGCTCCTCGCTGAAGTGGTCGCTAATGGAGGAGTTAAAGACAATGGGGATGGAAGCAAACCGGGGATCATCCTTGGCCTTGGCGGCAAAGTGAAAACCGTCCATCCGGGGCATCTCCACATCCGAGACAATCACCTTCAGCTCCTGGCTCAGGCGATCACCCATCTGCTCATACAACTCGTTGAGCTTCTCCAGCGCCTCCTGGCCGTCTTTGGCCTCCACCACGTGAAAACCCATCTTCTGCAGGGCGTCCTTGACGATTTTTCGGGCCGTCAGGCTGTCATCCAGCACCATGGCCATGCCGCTAAACTTGTCAATCTGAATCTCGGCGTCCACATCGGGCTGATAAAATCCCAGATCCTCCACCACGCTCTCAAGATCCAAAATCAGCAAAACCTCGTCATCCTCAATCCGCGTCACACCGGTAATCTTGCTTTTATCCAACACCCCCTGCCCCGAGGTGAAAGAGGCGGGCTCGATGTCGGCCCAACTGATTCGCCGAATCCGCTTGGCCTCATGCACCACAAAGCCGATGAGAATATTGTTAAACTCCGCGATAATGACACGGGGGTGAATCTCTTTGGTCGTCGGCGTCTTGATCCCCATCCACTTGGCCAGGTTGACCACCGGGATCACCACCCCGCGCAGGTCGAAGATCCCCTCGATAAAGTCGGGCACCCCCGGCAGTTCGGTCAGTTTGGGATATTTGATGATCTCGCGCACTTTGGAGACGTTGATGCCGTAAATCCCCTCGTAGACTTTGCCGTTCTCTTCCTTGAAGATCCGAAAATCCACCAGCTCCAGTTCGTTGGTTCCTACCTGTAACACATCATTTTTCGACGACATATGAACCCTTTTCGCTGATCTTGACCCGATTGAACGCCCCCGCGTCATCTATGCGCACAAACCGGCCCTCACACATAAACGCGGGAAGATTGATATAGCCTATCTTACCATACCTGTACGCCCTATCCTGGTGGTAGTGTCCTTCCAGCCACCCCTCCAGGGGGTACATTTTCATTAATATATCCATTTTTTTCTTTTGCTTTTCATAAAAACCGGAAATTTCCCTACACGGGGCCTTTTTGGCATTATATTTTTGCAACCGCGCCATCACCCGACCGCCTGTGAGACGATCCAGGGCATTGAGCCCCCGCACCGCGCCCCGACCGCGTATCAGGGCCGTATAGAGCTCATACCCCTTTCCCTCCAGCAGATCGCCGTGGTGCAAGCCCCACCGTTTTCCGGCCCATTCGGCTATCAGCGGCTGGGCCGTTCGGGGCACCACCCGCATCACGTCGCCAAAAAGTGGGGCCAGACCGAAATCGTGGTTGCCCTCCAGATAGATCACTTCCCGTTCCCGGGCAATCTCTATAAGTAGATCGACCATTTTGCGATTCGGTTCAATCGAAACAGGAGCGTCACCGAAAAGCAGGTCAAAAATATCGCCAAAAAGTATGATCTGATCGGGCAGTAGCCCCTTATTGCGGGCAAGCAGGAGGGTGTGGTAAAGCTGGGGACGCGCGGGAGCGTAATGGGCGTCGGCTATGAGCCACGCCCCCTCCCGAAGCCGAAGGTCAGGGGACATAGGCCAGCACGGGCAGGCCCGTGCGCTCATCCAGCCCGCACAGGAGATTGGCGTTGGCCACCGCCTGGGAGCTCGCGCCTCTTAGCAGGTTGTCGATGGCCGAGGAGATGAGCAGGGTATCCCCCTCTTTGAGGGCGAATAGATCGCAAAAGTGGGTACCCGAGACGCTCTTGATATCCACGGGGCGGGCGCGCACCCGCACAAAGGGCTCCTTCTCATAGCGCCTTCGCAATACCTCCAGGGGATCAAAATCGCCCTCGGTCTGCACATAAATGTCGCACAGCATCCCCCGTGTAACCGGCAGAAGATGGGGCACAAAACGCACCGCCACCTCCCGCCCCGTCACATGGCGCACCTTTTCGGCAATCTCCGGGGCGTGGCGATGCTTGAAGGGGTTGTAGGCGAAGTGGTTCTCGTTGATCGTGACAAAATGGGTGGTTTCAGAGAGCTTCTTGCCCGCGCCGCTGACACCGCTTTTGGCGTCCACGAAAACCGGCGCGCCGGCTTTAAGATAGGGTACAAAGGGCAACAGGCCCAGCAGGGTGGCGGTAGGATAACACCCGGGGTTGGCCACCAACTCGGCACCTTTTAACGCCTCACGGTAAAACTCCGGCAGGCCGTAGACCGCCTCATCCAATCGGCCGGGGTCTTCGTGGGGGCAATAGTGGGCCTCGTAGGTCTTTCGCTCCAGCCGATAATCCGCCGACAGATCCACCACCTTCACCCCGCGCTCCCGCAGGGCCCCAGCAAAGCCCATGGCGGTCTTGTGGGGCAGGGCCAAAAAGGCCAGTTCCGCCTTTTGGGCCACCGCCTCGGCATCGGCTTTCTCAACGGGCAGAACCGCCACCCCCTCCAGCGCCCCGTGCAATGCCGCCGTATCACCGCCCCCTTCGCTGGTGGCCACGTAGACAATCTCAAAAACCGGGTGGGCCGACAAAAGCTTCAACAGCTCCAGCCCCGTATACCCACTGGCCCCGATGACAGCGACGGGAATAGCGCTATTTCTCAAAGCAGATCTCCTCATAGCAGACCGTATCGATCTCATACTCCTTCTCGCCGCCGGGCAGGCGTACCGTCACCTCGTCACCCGGCTCCTTGCCGATCAACTGCTTGGCCAAAGGCGAATGGTAGGAGATCAGCCCCCTCTCCGGGTCGGCCTCGCTGGCACCCACGATGGTGTAGGTCACCTCCTCGTCGCTGTCCAAATCCACCAGCGTCACCGTGGAGCCGAAGCTCACCCGCTTATGCGGCAGGGTGCTGGGGTCTACCACCTGCGCGCGGCTTAGAATATCTTCCAACTCCGCGATCCTGGCCTCCATATGGCCCTGCTTCTCCTTGGCCGCGTGGTACTCGGCGTTCTCTTTCAGATCACCCAGCTCCCTTGCTTTTTGTATCTCTTCGGCCACCTGCGGACGGGCGGTCGATTTGAGATACTCCAGCTCATCGGCCAGTTTTTTGTATCCGTATTCGGTCATCGGTTCTTTTTGCATAGACTGCCTCTTTTGAGAAATTTTTGGTTAATTATACCCGTTTCGCACCAGCTGTGCGACCCTCTCGGCGCTTCCATGCCCCAAAATCTCCCAAAGCCGCCGGCTCTTTTGCCCAAAAGCCTCCCGATCCAGCGTCTCATAAAGATCCAAAAGCCTCTCGCAATTGACCTCTTCCTGGAAAAGCTCCTCGTGCATGGGCCCCTCGCCCTCAAAATCCAGAATAATGTTGGCCAGCCCCTTGTAGGGAATCTTGACCAGCCGTTTGGCCAGGGCGTACTCCCAGGAGCGGGCGATATAAACCATCACGAAAGGGGTGCCGATCAGCGCCGTCTCCAGCGTCGCCGTCCCGCTACAGACAAACGCGAACTCCGCCTTGGCCACGGCTTCCTGCGTGTCGCGCACCACCTCAAACGCGCCAATATCACCGTACCACTCCGCAATGCGCGCATCATCCATAAAAGCGGGAATCGCCAACACCTTTTTGCCCGGTAGCCGCCTGGCCGTCTCCCGAAAGACGGGCATAAGGCGGGTAATCTCGCTACGTCGGCTCCCGGGCAAAAAAGCGGTCGTTCCCGCCTGCGGCAAGCGGCGGGCATGAAGCTCATCCAGCAGGGGGTTGCCCACATACTCGGCCGTGGGGTAAAAGCGCGTCTCAAAAGGAAAAACGGCGGCCAGTATGTCGCACCGGCGGGCCACCTCTTTGGCCCGTCTCTTTTTCCACGCCCACACTTTGGGCAGAATGTAGTAGATGATCTCTTTCTTAGGATAACGGCGCTTGAGCTTTTTGGCCAGCGGCAGGTTAAACGCGGGGGCATCAATAAGCAGAACCTTCTCACACCCGTCAGCCTCCTCCACCATGCGCGCCATCGCCTCCCTGGCCACAAAATATTTGCCCGCCGCGTCCGCGATGCCCATAACCGAAAAGGTCTCCATGCCGTAAAGCGGCTCCCCGAAGGCCCTGTCGAAAATACCCGTAATCTCAACCCCCTCCAGCTTTTTGAGCAGATAGTTTAGATGCAGGTTGGCAGAGGGTTCCAACGCGCTGACCAAAATTCTCACGGCAGTCTGATCCTTTCTAATTGGAATGTGGCAAGATCCAGGCGGGCGATCTCCCTGTGCGCGGATAGAGCGATATAGAGCGAACACCCCCGTTTGGCCACGCCCACGGGAGAGGCCAGATCCTTGGCCACCGTCATCACCCGGCCGGTCAAGGGGTCGTAAGCCTTGATCTTGCCGTTGTAGGTATCGGCGATAAAGAGGCGGTGGTTGCCGCACCCCCCTACCCCGGCGCAAAGCCCCTGGGGATGCTGAAGCAAAACCTCCTCGCCCACGCCGTCTCTGTCGCCCCAGGTAAAAAGGTCCCACCCCACCGGCGTGCTCACCCGCCCGTTCTCAATTTTTCGCAAAGCGCTCCCTTCGGCATCGACCGTCCAGAGCGCCCCATCCAGCCACGCCACGTCTTCGGGCTGGGCAAAAAGGGCCTCCCCCAGGGCAGATCCTTCCCTAAGCCCCTCAAACCCCAAACCGGCATAGACACGCGCGCCCGACGCCTCCACCCGCACAATCCGGTGCGCGCCCGACTCGGCCACAAAGAGCGCCCCGTTCGCGTGCGTCAATCCCGCCGGTGAGCGAAGATGGCGGGCCAGAAGGCGCCGTGATTGCGTGGCCAGATCCACCGCCGTTACGCTACCTTCCGCGCGGTCACTCACATATAGCCGTCCGCCCGCCACCGCCAAACCGCCCGGCTCCGCGAACCCTTCTAATGCAAAAAGCCTTCGCCCGGCGCTATCAAGCACGACCACCCCGCCGCCGTACCCTACCGCCAACCCCTCTTCCCAGGCCGTCACGGCGCAAACCACGCCCTCACGCAAAGCGCTCTTTGGCGTTTCGCAATCCCTTTGAAAGAGCTTTTCGGGCGCATCCTCTCCCGCGGCACGCCCCAACTCGTACCCGTCGGGCGAGACGAGCACCAGCGTGGGCCACGCTTTTAAAGCAAAGGCGTCGGCCAGTTTGCGCTCGGCGTCATGGATCAGAGGGGTGTCAATCCGGTAATTTTGGGCCAACCGCCGAACATAAGCCTCCCGCGCCTCGGCGTCAAACTTGGCCGTATGCACCGTCACGACCTCCACATCATCGGGCAGAATGAAAGCGCGCAGTTTACGGAGCAGTCGGGCGCAGTTGACACACCCGCCCGTCATAAAGTGCACAAGGCGCTTTTTGGGGCTTTTGCCCAGCGGCCTGCGGGTATAAAGATCGATACACTCATCAATGTCGGGGGTTCTTACCATAAGCGCTATTATACCCACCCTCCCCTTCGCTATAATTGCGCAAACCGTTTTGGGGAGAGAGGCGTGAAAAGAATTCTGGTAACCAACGACGACGGCTATGAATCGGCGGGACTGCGGGCCCTGGTAGAGGCGTTACGCCCATTGGGGCATGTGACGGTGGTGGCGCCCTCTACCGAGAAATCGGCCTGCGGCCACAGCCTCACCCTCACCCGACCCCTGCGCTTCGTGGCGGTGGACGATGACTGGTTCAAGCTTGACGACGGCACCCCCTCCGACTGCGTCTACCTGGCCAAACACACCCTTTTTGACGAGCGCTCTTTGCCCGACCTGGTGGTCAGCGGCATCAACAAAGGGGCCAACATGGGTGAGGATATCACCTACTCCGGCACCGCTTCAGCGGCGATGGAGGCAGTCTTGCAGGGTATCCCCGCCGTGGCCGTCAGCCAGGTGTGCGGCTCACACGGTTGCCGGCAGGTGGACGAGTTGGGGTATGAGCTGGCCAAAGAGACTGCTTTTAGGGTCTGCAAAAAGATCCTTGAGGGCGGTTTTCCCCTGCCAGAGCGCCGCTTTCTCAATATCAATGTCCCGCCGCTGGGACCCTCCGAGTGCCGGGGGATCAAGGTTACCAAAGCGGGCTTTCGGCTCTACGGCAACGACGCGCAGGTTCACCGCAACCCCAGGGGCGAAGAGTACTACTGGCTGGGCCTGCACCCGCTTCGTTGGGTCAAGGATGAAGAGATGATGTGCGACTTTGAGGCGATCAAGGCCGGATATGTCAGCCTGACCCCCATCCAACTCGATCTAACCAGTTACACAGACCTTGAGTCTCTTGAGGCGTGGCTGTGAGATACGCCCGGTGCCGTGAGCTTTTGGGCGACGAGGCGTTCGCGCGCCTGCGAAAGGCCAAGGTGCTTTTGCTGGGTGTCGGGGGCGTGGGCGGTTTCTGCCTGGACTGCCTCTACCGCTCCGGCGTCACCGACATCACCATTGTCGATTACGACACGTTTGATGAGACCAACCAAAACCGCCAGATCGGCGCCGAAGCGGTAGGCGAGAGCAAAACGGCGCACCTGGCCGACCGCTACCCCGGCGTCACGCCACTGGAGGCCAAAATCGACCCGGCCTGGGTGGAGAGGTTTGACTTTACGCCGTACGATCTTGTCATTGACGCCATCGACGATATAAGCGCCAAGATCGCCCTGGCCCAAAAGGTGTGGCCCAAACTCATCAGCGCCACCGGGAGCGCCAAAAAAGTGGATCCCACCCTCATTGAGGTAGCCCCCATCTTCAAGACCCACGGCGATCCTTTTGCGCGCAAAATCCGCAATGAGCTCAAAAAGCGCCGTTTCAAGGGGCGCTACCCGGCGGTTTTCAGCCCCGAAGCGCCGCGATGTACGACCAAAGGGAGCTTCGTGGCCGTCACGGGCGCCTTCGGGCTGACCCTCTGCTCCGTGGCCGTGCGCCGCCTGCTGGGCGAGATTTAAAATCGGATCACGTTGCTATCGGACTGCTCCACGATCACCGAGAACTTCTTGACATACAAAATATCGCCCGACGCGTCCACCTGGATGCGGTAGTAGACCCCGCAACAGGTATCATCCGGCTCCAGGACGTGAATGGCGTCTTTGGGGGTGAGCACCTTGCACCCGTGCTGAAGGATAAAGAGGTTTTTGGCCTTGAAATCGCCCGACAGCCGTTCCAACGCCTTGAGGGTTTTGACATCGGGGCAGGCGACGGTGGTGCTTCTAAGCCGGTCCGCCCACAACTGGCCCGCCATCATGATCGCTATCAGCCCTATCAACACACGTCTCATCTTCGCTCCTTTTTTACCTCTATTCTACCCTAAAAAAACAGCACTCATATACCCCACCACCCTGCTTTCGTCGCCGCTTGCGTCGGCGCTGGTGCGGTAGTCGAGTACCAGCGGCTCCATGCCAAGCGCTTTGGCGGCTTCCAGCATCGCCTCCATGCCGATCTTTCCGCACGCCTCGCACCCCTCACGCAGTCTGGTTACATCCAGCTCAGCCACCGCCTCAAGACAGACGCCGTCAAGCCGTTTGGCCTCGGCAAGGGGATAAAAATGGCTTAGGTCGGTACTGATCACCACGCCCGTCTTCTCATCCCGCAGGGCCCAGCCTATCACGTCGGCCAGCTTCTGGGGCCGTTCATCGCCGTAGACCAGCTCCACCGCACTCACATCCGGCAGGTAATATTTTAAAAAGGGAAACTGCGTCTCGGTACTGTGCTCGGCGTGGGCGTCGGGATAAAACCCCAAACCGAACCGCTCCGCTATCTCTTTAGCCAGCGCCGTGTCGCCTTTGAGCGCCCCAAGCGGCGTGGCGTAGGCGTCAAACACACCCACGCTGGTACCCGGCAGATAGACCCGGTGGCTGGGGCCGATCACCAGCACCCGCTTCAAATCGGCGTTTTTGAGCAGTCGGTAGGCAGTATTGGCGGTAAAACCGCTGTAAACGTACCCCGCGTGGGGCACCATGACCGCCCGGGTTTTGATAGCCAGCTTCTTGGCGGACGGCACCCGCTTTCGCAACCAGGCGTTGAAGGTCTCAAAGTAGCGTTGAAGTTCCTTCTCATCGGCCGGGTAGAACTGCCCGGCCACCACGGCTTCGCGTCTTGCATTCATGACCACACCCCCTCGATTTTCCGGCCGCAGTGCGGACAACACCCGTCTGCCAGCCGGTTGGTTTCCACCCTAAATCCGCGCCGCTCTATCACCCTTTTTCCGCACCCGGGACAGTCGGTATGCGCCGATACGGGCACGTTACCCAAATAGACATAGTAAAGCCCCGCCTTTTTGGCGATCTCTTCGGCCTTTTGCAAAGTGGCCAAAGCGGTGGCGGGACGGTCGGTCATCTTGTAATCGGGATGAAAGGCGCTCAAGTGCCACGGCACGTGTCGACCCAGCTCCCCGGCGATAAAATCAGCCATCTCCTCCAGGCTCTTCTCATCGTCATTCACCCCCTCGATCAAGAGGGTGGTCACCTCCACCCAAATGCCCGCCGCCACCATTCTGCGCAGGCTCTCTTTGACCGCCTCAAGTCCCCCTTTGAGCCGACGTTTGTAGTACCCCTCATCCCACGATTTGAGATCCACGTTGGCCCCGTCTACCCAGCCGGCCATATCCTCCAACACTTCAGCGCTCTCAAAACCGTTGGTGACAAAAATGTTTTTAAGCCCCTTCTCTTTGGCCAGGTGCCCTACATCCCTGGCGTAGGGGTAAAAAACGGTGGGTTCGTTGTAGGTATAGGCCAGGGCCCCGCAACGGTGCGCCAGGGCCAAAGAGACCATCTGTCGGGGCAAAACCCTCACCCCCTCATCCACCCGCGCCGTCTGGGAGATCTGCCAGTTTTGGCAAAAGGGGCATTGAAAGTTGCACCCCACGGTCCCGAAAGAGAGCGTGGCGGAGCCGGGTAGAAAATGGTAGAGGGGTTTTTTCTCCACCGGGTCGACATTCAGCGCGCTCGGATGGCCGTAAACGAGGTTTTTTAGCGCGCCCCCGTCGTTTCTGTTGACGCCGCATAGACCCGTCTGCCCCTCTTTCAAGCGGCAGTAGTGGCGGCAAAGCAGACAGACGATCCGCCCGTTCTCCTCCTTTTTGAAATATCTCATTTCGCCAACCTTGTAAATTTTCTTTATACAATCTCACTCAATTTTACCCCTTTTTGCCCAAAGTGTCAAGAAAATTTTAAGTTTATGCTACAATCAAGTTATGCAAACCTTGAAGATATCCCAAGAGGTCAAAAGACGTTTTTTACAAGCCGACGCCCTGCTGATTACCGCCGGCGCCGGCATGGGTGTCGACTCGGGCCTGCCCGACTTTCGCGGCAACGAAGGGTTCTGGCGGGCCTACCCCGAAGCCAGACGGCTGGGGCTGAGCTTCGCGGAGTTGGCCAACCCCCGCTGGTTTGAGGAAGACCCCGCCCTGGCCTGGGCCTTTTACGGCCACCGCCTCCACCTTTACCGTACTACTCAACCCCACGAAGGGTTTAGTCTCCTTTTGCAACAGGCCCAAAAGCGCCAGGCGTGGTTTCTCTTTACCTCCAACGTCGACGGCCAGTTTCAAAAGGCGGGCTTTGACGAAGATCGGATTGTCGAGTGCCACGGCTCCATCCACCACCTCCAATGCACACGCTGTGACGCCGGCATCCGGCGCGCCGACGGGGTGACGGTGCCCGTAGACATGGCGCGCTTCAGGGCCCTGGATTGGCCCCACTGCCCCCAATGCGGCGCCACCGCCCGCCCCAATATCCTGATGTTTGGCGACTGGGGGTGGGACGCGAGCCGAACGCAAGCGCAGGAGGCCCGCTTTGAGGCCTTTTTGCGCCGGGTCGCCGACGAGAACCTGCGCCTGTGCATCGTAGAAATCGGGGCGGGCACCGCCGTGCCCACGGTGCGGCATACCGGCGAGGCGATCGCCAAACGCCTGGGGGCCTTTTTGATTCGCATCAATCCCCGTGAACCGCAGATCGACCCCCAACTCGGCGCGGGCATTCCCATGGGCGGCTTGGAAGGTATAAGAAGTTTGATCCGTTAATTTTTTGCTAATACTCCTCGGCTACAATGACGGCATGAAAAAATATCACGCCCTACTCTTTTTCCTTCTCATTCTATCCGGTTGTGCCGATCCCAACGCCTGGCTGGCCGCCAAGCCGCCCGAATTTGCCAAAGGCTACCGTGACGGCTGTGAAAGCGCCAAAAACTGGTGGATCAACAACCTCATCGAATACCGGGTGCTTGACGACGATTACCAAAACGACCCGCTTTACAAAGAGGGGTGGCAAAGCGGCTACGACCACTGCTACAGCGACAAGGAGCTGGAAGTTTGGATGAGCCGCGGACACGCTTTTTAGCTATAATGACGGCATGATAAAACAGACCCTTTTCCTTTTTCTGCCGATTCTCTTTTTGCTGGGCGGTTGCGCGCAAAAGGAGGTAGAGGTCGATTACAATCCGCGCGTCAAAATTACACACTATCAAACCTTCCGCGTCGCGGAGCGCCTTGACGCCAAACTCAGCGAACTCGACCTGCGCCGTGTCAGGCGCGCGGTTACGGTTGTATTGAAAGAGAAGGGGTACCGCCCCGCCCCGACCGCCGACTTTACCGCCCGCATCGACGGCATGATTGTCCGCGATGTCCCCTCGCAGATCAGCTTTGGATTCGGCTTTGGCGGTTACGGCCCCCACGGCGGCGGTGAGCTGGGTACCGCCCTCACCCCCACCGAAGATAAACTCTCTTTACGCCTGGATATGGTTGATACCCACAACCGCGTCTTCTGGAGCGCCTCGCTCTTTGAGAAACTGCCGGCTTTCAAAACCCCGCAGGCGCGGGCCCGTTTTTTCTATCAGGCGGTTGAAAAACTGTTGCTGCGATTCCCGCCCAGACCCTAAAAGGTGCACGCCATGAAAAAGCTGAGCTTTTCGCTGATCTTTGCCCTCCTGCTTACCGGGTGCGCGTCACTGCGCGTGCAAAGCGACTACGACCCGCAATTTGCGTTTCAAACACTCCACAGCGTCGCGGTTTTGTACCCCAAAAGCGACAACCGGGCCCTCTCTTTGGCCCAACAGCGCTTTCACGACGCCCTGGCGGCGCAACTTCGCGCCAAGGGGTACCGCCTTACCGACAAAACGCACGCCGACTTTTATATGCTTTTTCATCTGGACATAACCCAAAAAAGCCAGATTGTCACCGATTATCGCATGATGGGACTTTTTCCCTACCGCCCCTTTTATGGGTACGGTATGGCCGTTCCCGTGGAACGTGAATACAGCTGGAACGAGGGGCGTTTTATCGTAGACGCCGTTCTTCCCGCGCAAAACCGCATCATCTGGCGCGCGATCGCCGTCGACCGCCTGCACGACTTCGATACCCCGCAGGAACGGCAGGCCTATATCCAGCGCGTCGTCAACGAAGTGCTCGCCAAATTTCCACCCAAACCATCCAAAGGAGACCGCTTATGATCATACGATTCATGCTTGCCGCCGCCCTCTTTCTGGTCGGCTGTAGCCACAAAACCTACGAAACCGCCCGGCACGAAAGCTACGATTTTGCCAAACTCAAAACCGTCGCCGTCATTCACCCAGACATCGACGATCCGGCCACGCGAAACGCCCAAAAACTCTTTGACAAAGCCTTTGCCAAAGCCCTTGAGCAAAAAGGCTACAGTGTGGTTGGCGACCACAGCAGGGCCGACTTTCTGTTAACCTACCACCTGGGCGTCACCGACACCCGCCACCTCTCCAACGACTACCGTGTCATCGGCATCGCCCCCACCTATTTCAGCCCCCACTACGGCCACTACGGCTACCACTACATGGTCGCGCCCTCCACCCAGTCCACCACCGCCCGGGAGGGAAAGATCATTGTCGAAGCCATCGATCCCAAAGCAAACAACCTGGTCTTCTGGAACGCCAAGATGACCGACCGCCTCAAAGCCTTCAAGACCGAAAAAGAGCGTGACGCCTTTATTCAAAAAGT
>Ga0256843_1000316_pt1 | contig 41608 bp, 70 predicted proteins | sample AlvinellametaG_FD_191572 | JGI IMG/M metagenome (GOLD analysis project Ga0256843, IMG submission 191572) | Pompeii worm associated microbial communities from hydrothermal vent at the East Pacific Rise, Pacific Ocean - Alvinella | ecosystem: Host-associated > Annelida > Integument > Unclassified ...
AAATGAAGAAAAAAAATATGAAAGCATAAAATTGAATGAAGTTTTTGGAATGCCACCTTTTTCTGTTTTAGATACAAAAAAAAAAGAATGGCAAGACAGAAAAAGAGAATGGAAAAAACTAATAAATGATAATGGAGAAAGCAGAAAAGCTACATTATTCAATGAAAATGATGATGATGTGTCTAAAAAATTAGTGAATGAAAGCAATGGTGTTAGTATATTAGACCCTGTAATGTCAGAGCTTATGGTTTTGTGGTTTTCTAATAAAGGGTATAAAGTGTTTGACCCTTTTGCAGGAGATAGTGTGTTTGGTTTTGTTAGTAGTTATTTAGGTAGAGAGTTTATAGGTATTGAATTGAGAGAAGAGCAAGTAAAACATAATCAAAATAGAGTAGATAAATTTTGTTTAAATGCTAAATATATATGTGATACAAGTGAAAATATGGATAAACATATAGAAAATAACTCAATGGATTTAATTTTTAGTTGTCCCCCTTATGCTGATTTAGAAGTTTATAGTGATAATCCAAAAGATTTATCAAATATGACACACGAAGATTTTTTCAAAACATATAAAGTGATTTTGCAAAACACTTTTAAAAAATTAAAATACAATAGATTTGCTATTATTGTAATTGGAGAAGTTAGGGGCAAAGATGGTAATTATATAGGAATAGTCCCAAAAACTATTGAGATAATGGAAGAAGCAGGGTTTAAGTATTATAATGAGTTGATACTTGTGAATGTTATTAGCACACTTGCAATGAGAGTAGCGAAACAAATGAAAGCTACACGAAAAATAGGAAAACACCATCAGAATATATTAGTGTTTTTAAAAGGAGATAGTAAAAAAGCAACTGAAAATTTAGGAGATATTTATTTTGATGAAGAATTATTTAATATAGGGGGGGGGGAATGAAAGCGAAGATGTATAATATGAAAGTATGGGTAATAAATACTGATGAAAGATTTTTAATTAACAAATTAAATTCTATTTTATTAGATAGTGATTTTAAAATTTTAGATTTTTCTTATTATAAATTTAAACCTTTTGGATATACTGCTATGTGGTTATTATCAGAAAGTCATTTAGCAATACATACATTCCCAGAAGAAAATATGACTTATATAGAGTTATCAAGTTGTATAAAAAAACAATATAAGAAGTTTAAAAATATATTTTTTAATGATAAAGATTTTAAATTAAAGGAGAGTAAAAAAAGTGGCAAAAAGATTAAGTAAAAAGTTTTGGGAAGAAGTAAAAAAAGATTTTGAAGCAGGTATGACACAAGCCGAATTAAGAAAAAAATATAATTTAGGTGCTGGAACACTTGGAAATAAAATAAAAAGGGACGGGTGGAAACAAATAAGAAAAATATCAGAAAACAAAAAAAATATATATAAAAAATTAGATAAGCCATTTAATAAAAAATCAGGATTTATTTATATAATAAGTTTTGAAGATACAAATAAAGAAAAATTTTATAAAATAGGAAAGGAAAATAATCCAAAACAAAGAATAAGTGCTATTCAAACAAGTAACCCTTTTCAAATAAAAATAGAGTTATGTTTTTATGTTTGTAATGTTGAAGAGATAGAAAATAAATTACATACAATATTCTCAGAAAATAGGTTAAAAGGAGAATGGTTTGAATTAGATTATAATAAAATACAAAAAATAAAAGAAATTATTGTATTTGGGGGTGTTTAATGGCAAGACCATCTAAGTATAATTGGAAAGATATACAAAAAGCATATGAAGGTGGTATATCAATAGATGAGATAAGCAAAAAATATAATGTTACTAAAAAGACTTTACAGAATAAAATATCAGAAAAGAAATGGAAAGTTACGGGAAGCATAAATACCCACATAAACGGGGTTAGAGAACATTTAGGGAAACTATTACAGGAAACGGGAAATGACCCAGTAATGCAAGATATAGTGGAAGAACGAGTAAGGACTATTTTAGAAGATAATGAACTTATACAAAATAATAGAAAGTTATTAAAAGCATTTCAAGGGTTAGTAGGTAAAGGGATAAGGGAAGGAGCATATAAAACTCCAAGCGATATAAAAGCAGGTGTAAGCACAATAAAAGATATAGAAGCCGTAGCAAATCCAAAAGCAAATCAAGTAAATATACAAAATAATCAAATCGTAAATGATGATAATGATGAAACTACAAATCAAATACATATATATTTACCACAAAAAGAAGACTAAAATAAATGATAATAAAGCCACAACCGAAGCAAGAAAAATTCCTTAAAAGTAAAGCAGATATAGTTATATATGGTGGTAGTGCAGGTGGTGGAAAGACTTATGCTTTACTATTAGAGCCTTTATTTCATACAGATAAAAGTTGTTTTAATGCAGTTATATTTAGAAAAAATTTAACACAAGTAAAAAGTGCTGGTGGATTATGGGATACAGCAAACGAAATATATCCACAATTAGGAGCAGAGCCAAAAATAGGTAGTTTAGAATTTGAATTCAAAAGTGGTGCAAAAATAAAATTTGGTTATTTAGATTTAGAAAAAGATATTTACAAATGGCAAGGTAGTCAGATACCTTTAATTATGTTTGATGAATTAACACATTTTAGTAAAAAACAATTCTTTTATATGCTATCAAGGAATAGGACTACTTGCGATGGTATTAAGCCTTATGTAAGAGCTACTACCAACCCAGATAGCAGTAGTTGGGTAAGAGAGTTGCTTGATTGGTGGATAGGAGATGATGGGCTACCTATTCCAGAGAGAGATGGAGTGATTAGGTGGTTTGTAAATGTAAATGATACATTATATTTTGATGATACAAAAGAAGCACTCCAAAAAAGATTTAAAAACACAATTCCAAAAAGTTTAACATTTATAAGTGCTACATTGCAAGATAATAAAATACTAATGGAAGCAGACCCGAATTATTTAGCAAACTTGATGGCACTACCAAAAGTTGAAAGAGAAAGGCTTTTAGGTGGTAACTGGAATATACAAGAAAGTAGTGGTGCATATTATAAAAGAAGTTATTTTGAAATAGTAGAAAAAGACGAATTACCTACTCCAAAAAAAATAGTTAGGGCTTGGGATTTTGCTTGGACTGAAAAAACAGAAAACAACGACCCAGATTATTTGGTAGGGTTAAAAGGTTTTATTGATGTTCGTGGTTATATTTATGTTACAGATATGATTAGAGATAGATTAAGTCCAGCCAAAGTAGAGAGAACATTTGTAAATACTACTAAACAAGATGGTAAAGAAGTTATACAAAGAATACCATTAGACCCAAGTGCAGGAAAAAAAGTTGTAGATGATTTTAAAAAGCTAATAAGGGGCTATCCACTAAAAATAGAAAAACCGATAAAAGACAAAGAAACAAGAACACTACCAGCAAGTAAATTAGCAGAAGATGGATTTATAAAAATAATTAGAGCAGATTGGAATGGGGTTTTTTTAGATGAGCTTGAAAACTTCCCTATCGGTAATCACGACGATATAGTAGATTGTTTAAGTGATTTAGTAGATGAATTAACAAGTAATAAAAAGAAAGTTAAAAGAAAGATAGTTACTCCAAAAGTGTAAATAATAAATACTTAAAAATAACTTTTTTAATTATAATTAACTAAAAAAAGGAAAAGTATGAGTAGTAAAACGACAATGCAACCAGATTTAAAAATACTACAAAGCGAGATAAGTAATCCATATCTACTAAGTGAAATGGTTGATATTTTGCCGAATGCAGATTTAGTATTAAAAAAAGCTGGTATTGATATTGATGTGTATGTAGAGATGTTAGATGACCCACAAATTATAGCAGTTTCTCAAAAAAGAAAAAGATTTATACAGAGTTATAATTATAGAATAGATGGAGACAATGAAGCTTATGTAGAATTTGTGAGTAATGTCATAAGCGATTTAGATATGGTTAAAATAATTGATGGGCTTTTTACTGGTAATCAAATAGGGTATGCAGTTTTAGAGTTGATTTGGGGGTATGATGAAAATAATAATCTTATTATTACAGATGTAAAAAATCGTAATCCATTACGATTTAAGTTTGATACAAAAGGGAATTTATTATATTTAGATGAGTTAGGTAATTATGTAGAAGCTCCACCATTCAAATTTATGACTTATACTTTTAATAGCTTAGATGATAGTAATCAATATGGTAAAAGTTTAAATAGTAGTTGTTTTTGGTATTGGAGTTTTAAAAAGAAAGGGTGGAGTTTTTGGCTAAATTTATTACAAAAATATGGGTTACCACCACTTATATATAAAGCGATACAAGATGAATATGTTGAAGATGATGAAGAAGAAATCGAGTTGAATTTGAAAGCAAGTCAATTAAGTGCAGTACAAAGTGGTGCAAGTATAGTTATTGATAAAGAAGAAGAGTTAAAAGCACTTGATGTAAAAGGCGATAAAGATAGTTTTGAAAAATTTATAAGAATAGCAGACGAGCAAATAGCAAAAATCTATTTAGGAAGCCCAGCACTTATAGAGAGTGCAAAGTATGGAACTTATAGTAGCACAGAAATACAAATGAAAGGGCTTGAAGATATAGTGATAGGGGATTTAAAAAGTTATAGTAATGTAATTAAAAAATATATTATAGAGCCACTTATATTTTTAAATTTTGGTTTTAATGTTAAAAAAAGTGAAATACCAAGTATTGTTTTTGTAAAAGATGATAATAACAGCGATACGATAGATGAAGATTTAGAAGATAATGGAGATAATGGAGATAATGGAAATGGAAGAAGTGAAAGTAATAAAAGTAATGACAGCAATAGCAATAATAGTATCAATAATGGCGATTTATTTTCAACTGATAGTAAGATAGATAATTATGAAATAAGTGATGAATTACCACCACACACACAAGCACTTGAAAAAGCAGTAAAAAATTTATATACAAAAAATAAGAATGTTTATAAAAATATTTTTGATTATAAAAGTTTAGATAATAACCCTAAAAAAGCTATAAAACAATTAAGTGATTTTTATTATAACAGCAAAGAAAAGTTAGCTAAATTTACAAGTTATGGAATTTTTTATACTTATTTATTAGCAAAATTAGAGCATAGCAAACAGACTTCAAATTTTAGTTTAGATTTTATAAAAGATTTATTTGAGAAAGTTGATTTGTATGATGGAGCTATTCTACCTTTTGAAGAAGCCTATAAAAGATTTAAAAAGAAAATTACATTAAGTAGTAGTGAGTTTGATGAATTAGTTGAGAAAGCAAAAAGTGAAGCATATAGAATAGCAGGGATTGAAAGTAAAAGAATAGTTGCAATGACTAAAAAAGCACTTGAAGAGAATTTTGATAATAAAAGAGAATGGAAAAAAGAAGTAAAAGAGATTTTAAATAAAAATGGGTATGATTTAAAAGGCAATCATTATGACACTATTTATAGAACTAATGTATTTCAAAGTTATAGTGTAGCCCAATGGTATGAATACCAAGCTACAAAAAAACAATTCCCAGCCCTTAAATATACAGCAATTATGGATAGTAGAGTGAGACCAAGCCATAGTGCTTTAAATGGTAAAGTTTTTATGCTTGATGACCCTATTTGGGGAATAATTTATCCACCGAACGGGTATAATTGCCGTTGTACTACAATACCAGTAAGTAAAAAGAAACTAAAAAATGTAAAAGTAGAAAATGGAGAAAGTGAAGAGTGGAGAGATTTTAAGGTTGATGATGGTTTTAATCATAACCCAGCGATAAGTATTAGAGAATATATACCTACTAATACAAAAGTAGGAGACAATAAAATAACATATAAAGATTATGACCTTTTAGGTGTAGTAAAAGCAAAATTAAATAATACACTTATGAAGATAGAGCAGATAAAACAAAGAAGACAATACAAAGATATATTAGGTGCTGATATACTTTTAGAAAAAGGTAGCACAGACCAGCCAAGATTAGTTAGGGATATTTTAGAAAATCCGAGCGAAGTTTGGTTACAAAATATGAAAAATCCTAATGGTAGCGATACTTTTAGAAATGTTTATATAAAGAGTTATATTGATAGCGATGGTAATTCGGTGTATTATGTAGTATATACCGATAAATATAACCAATTTGATAAAATAATTGAAGTAAAAAATCCTAATTTATATCGTGCAGGTGCTTTATTATATTATGCTAATGAAATTTAGATATTTTAATATCTTTTTTTTTAGTATATAATTTGTAGTTAAAATTTATAAGTAAAGGCAAAGTTATGAGTAAAATAATAAAAGAATTTGAAATTTTTAAGGCTGGTAAATATGGAGAAAGTGAAAGTCGTGTTTGGACTGATGAAGAAGTTAGACAATTAAAAGATAATTATGATTATAATTTTAGAAGAAGTCCTATCAAGTTAGGACACGATGGTTTTTTTGATAGTGAAAGACCAGCAGTAGGTTGGGTAAAAGAATTAAAAATAAATGATAATGGTGTATTAGTTGCAGTTGGAGAATTTAACAAAAAAGATGTTGAAGAGATAAAAGATAGATATATCAATGTATCGGTGGAAGTTACTAAGTCGATACAAAGTTATGATATTGAAACTGATAAAACGGGAGCCTATTTATTAGGTGTAGCACTTTTAGGAAGTAGTCAGCCAGCAGTAGCAGGATTAAAGCCATTAGAGTTTAGTAAAAGTGATGATAAAAATGAATTTATACAGACAAATATAAATTTTGAAAATGAAAGTTTTAGTATGTTGGGCGAAAATGATAACATTACACAAAATAGACAAGGAGATAACGAGATGGAGAAGTTAGAAGAGTTTAAAAAAGAGAACGAAAAACTAATTGCTGAATTGGAAAAATATAAAAAACAAACTAAGAGAAACGAGTTTGAGAAATTTATGAATGAAAATCAAGATAAAATTATTCCAGCAGTAAAGGAAGAATTAACAGAATTCGCAATGGACTTAAATGATACACAGCTTGAAAAATTCAAGTCAATTATCGAAAAAATGCCAAAGCTTGATTTATTTAAAACAATGGACGGAGAAGAGCCAGAGCCAAAAAATAAAGTTAGTGCAGTAGAAGAAGCATTAAAAGATTTAGAACAATTTAAGAAAGTTAAAGGAGTTTAATTATGGCTACACAAACAAGTAACCCGTTATCAAATTTATTAACAAGTGATTTATTTGATATTAGAGAAGAAAAAATAAATGCAAGTGCTGATGGATATGTTGCAGGCGAAATAGTAACATTTAAAGATGGAAAATATGATAAAGCTACATTAGGAGCGACAGACCATACAGAAGCTTTTGCAGTAGTTTATAGTGATATTGGTGCAAATGCTGAAAAAGGTGCTATTATAGTGTTAGGTGGAGTAAATGAAGACTTATTATCACAAGCATACCAAGATTTGAGTGATGAAGATAAAAATGTTGTAAAAGCAGAATTAAATGCTAAAAAAATATTTGTAGAAAAAATTTAAGGAGTTAAAATATGGAAATCTTAGATAGTGGATATTTAGCGACGATAACAAAAGAAGTGCTAAATGAAAAGAAAATTAACACACCGATTTTGAATACATTTTTTGCAAAAAAAGAATATGTTGAAAATGGTGTTGTAGCAGTACCAAAAGAAGTGAATAGTGTAGATGATTTATTACCACTTATTGACCCAAAAGCAGGTATTAAAAATAGTGGGTATGATAATAAAAAAGGTTTTAATTATTATGAATTAAAACTATTTGGAGATTTAAAATTAGTAACTCCACAAGATATAGAAACATTTAAAAGAGAGTTACAAAACTTAGACCCAGTAACATACCAAGCTAAAAAAGTTGAAATTGTAAAAAGAATTACAGACAGAATGACTACAAAAGTAAATGCTACAAGAGAATATATGGCAGGTAGTGCAGTATTAGGAACTATTAAAGACAAAGATGGAAATACGATTTATACTTTTGATATTCCAGCTGATAATAGACTTGGAGATTTTAAGGTATCTGATGACACTAAAAAACCTTATGAAGTTTTATATGCACTTGAAAAACAAAGTAAAAGAGCTACTAAATATCGTGGTAAATTTGGACTTATTATAGGTGCAAGTGCTTATGAGAAGTTACTAAAATCTCCAAGTTACCAAAAATTAGTAGAGTTAGGGCAAAAAAACCTACAAGATACTATTGATGGAATTGATGGTTATTTTGGTGGTAAATATCCATTTATTTTAGCAGACGAAACTTATACTGACAAACAAGGGAATAAAAAACCTTTCTTTAATGAAGATAGTATTTTATTAGCACCTACACAAATTTTCGCTGAATATTACCAAGCTATTGTTACAAATAAAGGAAGTTTTGCTAAATTATTCCATTTAGACACTTTTGAAGTAACAAACCCAGACGGGCTAAACATTAGACTACAAACAAGTAGTATGCCGATTGTAACATTACCTAATGGAATTGTTACTGCTACATTATCGTAATGTAGTTTTTTTGCCCTTTTAGGGTATTTATGTAATTAAGTGATTATATAAATACTTTTAAAGGACTACACAAAATGATAACTCCAAAAGATTTACTACATTTTTATAAAAGCAATATAACGGCTGATTTAATGAATACAGAAGATACAAATGAGACAGACGATACACTAATACAAACACTTATCGATGATAGTTATAACGAGTTAGAAGTATTAAAAGATAGTGTTCCAAGTAAGACACTTGATTTATATGCTAAGGTATTATCGTTGGTTGCTTTTTTAGATAGATTAGGGATTGATAAAAGTGCTTTTATAGGTTTAAATGATAGAGCAGATTTAATTAGAAAGATGATTTTTGAAAATATGACTAATACAGAAACTAATATGACAAAAAAAACAAAAATAAGTATAGTAAGGAATGATGATAATACAATTATTACAGATGATTTTATAGATAGATTTGGAAGTTAAAAATGGAAATAGATATTGATTTAAAAGCAATAGAAGATATAAAAAATAAAATAGATTTATTTACAAAAAGTCAAGAATTTAGGTTGATAGGACAAACGATTTATGCTGATATAAAAGAAAAATTTATTGATGAAAAAGATGTAAAAGGAAAGCCGTTTGCACCTTTAAAGCAAAGCACTATAAAACAAAAACAAAGAAAAGGTAAAGTCCCTTATAAAATTTTGAGAGATACGGGGCAATTATTAAATAGCTTAAATTTTACTACAAGTGGGAATAAAATAAGTATAGGTTATAGTGTGCCTTATGCTAAATTCCACCAAAACGGAACGAAATATATGCCACAAAGGAAAATTTTGCCTACACTTGATAATGAAATACCTATTGATGAAATTAACGATATAATAAAAGATTATTTTATAAATTTATAATAAAAGGAAAAATATGAATGTAAATATAAAAACTTTTGAATTAACTAATTATTTATATGAAGAGTTAAAAAAAAGAATTGACCTAAATAAAACAGATTTTAAGCTATTAAATACTAAAAAAGATTTATTACAGACTGGTATAAAAAATAAGGCTTTTTTACAATATGTTGGAATAGATTATAAAGAGCAAAAAGGATTAGTTAAATTTGCTATTTATGTAACTAATAAAACTATTTATAATAACAATAATTCAATTAGTAGTAGTTTAGATGATTTTAGAAGTGCTATTGATGATATAGTTTTAGGAAATAATGCTTTTGATGATTTTGATTATTGTTATTTAGATAAAAAGAAATTATCTATCTTAGAAGAAAAATATAATAATACTGATAGTTTAGATTTTATTTATAGTTTAGTTTTTGGTGTAAAGGTTGTAATATGAGATATTATGGGTTGGTAAATGAAAAGGAAGCTTATATTATAGTAGATGAAATTTGTAAGCATTTAGGGTTTGGAGCTAATAGAACAGCTGATATTATGCTTATAGAAACAGCAAGAGCAGAAACAAATTTAGGATTAACAAAAGATAGGAGTATTATCAGTCAAGGGGTTGGATTGACACAAATTGATAAAATAGCTTTTGATGATATAAAAACAAGAAGTATGAAGCATAATGAAAAGATAAAAGAGAATTTGAAAACAGATTTAAGTGTTGTAACTTATGAGATGTTAGCTTATAGTCCTTTTTTAGCTTTTTTATTTACAAGATTAAAATATAAACTAATACCAGAAGAGATACCAACGACAATAGAAGAGAGAGCCAAGTATTGGAAAAAATATTATAATACAAGTGCAGGAGCAGGAACTATTTACCATTACTTAGAAGCAAATAAAGGTTTTTAATATGAAAAAATTTATTGAATGGTTAGAAGTTAAAAATGCAAGATTAAGACGATTGATGTTGTTAGTAGCTTTATTTAGTAACATTTTTGTAACATTTTTATTATTGATTGTTATGTGTTTTGGTGTTGATATTAGACCTTTTTTAGGATTTTATACAGCTTTCATAGGATTAGGTATGAGTGCGATAGGATTTTATACAGCCACAAAACCGAGAGAAGACAAACAATTTAATAATGTAAAAAATAATGAGTTAGTAGAAAAATTTTAATAGCTAACTAATTTTGTGATAAAAGGAATAAATATGATTGATAAAATAAAAATGTTTTTTGGTGCTATAATTGGGTTTATAGGTTTTTTTTTAATTACATATATAAAACTATTAAAAAAGGAAAAAGATGAAATAAGTGCTAAAAATGAGCTATTAAATAAAGAAAATGAAACATTAAAACAATATAAAGATGATAGTAATAAAAAAGATGAGTTTGAAAGTGATTTATACAATGGTATAGATAAAATAGATTATAACTATAATAAAAAAGAAGAAGAGATTGAAAAAAATATACATACTAAAAAAGATGGAAAAAGATACAAGGTAAAAATATGAAAAAATTTAACTATTTAATATTATTTATTTTTATTTTTAGTTTATATGGTTGTACTACAAAAGAGATAGTGAAATATGAATATATTTATCCACCATTACCTACATTAAAAACTTATGAATTTAATAAAACACTTGATTTTGGAGATGTTTATAATAATAAAGGAAAAGTTTGTATAGTAAAATGGAATAGTTGTATCCCAAAGGAAGAGTTTGAAAAAATTGTAAATATAATTTTAAAATTAAAACGAAATAATGATAAACTAAATTTTGAAATTAAGAGATATAATGATTTTATAAAAAGGTTTTATAGTGGAAAGAATAGAAGATAAAGTAAATAAGCACGAAATTGAAATAAATTATATAAAAAGTGGTATTGATAAAATAGTTAAAAATAATGAGATTTTTAATAAAGAGTTACAAAAAATAAGTGAAAGTATTATAAAACAAGAAGCTATTTTAAGTAAATTAAGTGATTTAGAAAAAATTTACAATGATGGTATAAAAAGAACACATTTAAGACTTGATAAAATAGAAGATAAAGTAAATAAAAAAAATGAAAAAATAGAGCAATATATTGAAGAACTTAAAATGAATTTAATTAAAACAAAAGATGAAGTTAAAAGTAATGACGAAATAATTAAAAAAGATATTGAAGAAGTAAAAAAACAAATTGAAAAACATAATAAACTTATTTATAGTTTAGGTTATTTAGTTATAGCAATAATAGTAACAGCATTGGTTAAAGGGCTTATAAAAATATGAATAGAATTAACATTATATTAAATGGAAATGATGAAATGAGCCAAGATGATGTCATTAGGTATGGTAAAGATTATATAAACAAATATGAAAATAATTTAGATTATTATTTACTTATCTTAGATAGTGCCACAAATAAATTATGGAAAATTTATAGTGATGATTTTGTAAAAAAATATGATATTAAAAGTGATTATATTTGTAATAATGGAGAAGCTATAAATGGTGTTTTATATATAGGTATTGCAGATAATAATAAGGTGCAAATGGTATGATTGATGTATTCAAAAAAGGACAACCGATAGTCTTAGGAATATATCAAGAAGATAGTGGATTTTTTAGTAGTATTAGTGCTGAAAATTTTACATTAAAATTAGCTTATGTTATAGACCCTTTAAATGAATGGGAATTAAATGTTAGTGTAATAGATGATAATCCTTATTGGTGGTGTGAGCCTTTTTATATTTTTAAGGCAGGTGATTATATTTTACATTGGGATAATGAAAAAGATGATGTAAATATAAAACAAAGAATTAGAATATTAGACGAATATTTTAATGTAGATGATAGTGAATTATTAGTTTAATGTTTTTGTAGTAGCTATTTATCTAATAGTTACTATTAAAATATTTGACAAAGGAGATACAATGTCAGCAATTTGGAAAAAAGGTGTCGCTAATTCTATTGGTGTAGATTTAGGAAAAGACGATATTTATGGATTAGATGGGGATACTTTTAAGTGTTTTTATGGTAATCCAGATGGAACTACAACTGATGTAACAGGTTTTAGTGAATTTGTAAAAGATATTGCAAATCCAGCGACTTGTAAGGCTAATGGAGACACGGCACAAGGAAGTAAAGATATTCCAGTAGATGATGTGTCAGGTTGGGAAGTTGGAATGGTTGCTAAGGTTAGTGGTAAAGATATTTACTTTTATATTGAAAGTATCGATACTGCTAATAATATTTTAACAGCAAGAAAAGGTATAAGTGGAGATATTGCAGACCAAGATGATATTACACAAGTTGGTAATACTGGTGTTTATGGTGCAAGTGTAACTATTGATACTACTGGTATTCATTTTTTTGTTTTAAGTAATCCAAGCATTGGGCTTTTAAATAAAAGTGTAAAAGTTGAAGTAGTAGAACACGATGACGAAGATGTTATGGATAAGCTTGAAGAGATTGAAAACAAAATAGGTGGTTTAAATGGTGTAGATGGAGTTTTACTTGCATAATGTTATATATAAAGGAAGAGATGAATTTCTCTTCTTTAAATATTATAAAGATGTTAGCACAGATGATATGGGGCTTTATATCTATAAAAATAATGAGTATTTAAAAATAGATACTACATTTGAAAAGATAGATAAGTATTTTTATAGATGTAAAGTAAATTTTGATTTTATAGGTAGATTTTATTTTAGAGTTACTTTAATTGATGAAAGAATAGGTGGTGGTGTTATAAATATAAAAGAAGACCTATTAAGTGAATTATACAATTATGAAGTAGGTAATTGGAAAATAGAAAATAAAGTAATGAAGTTTTATGATTTACAAGGAAATCTAATAAAAGAGTATGACCTATTAGATGATAATGGAAGCCCTACTGATGTAAATGTTTTTGAAAGAAGAGCTAAATGAATAAAATAATTGCAAGGGGATTGGGTAGGAGACACAAAATAATTACTATTGGTTATGGTGGTAGTTGTTTTAGTGGTGGGGAAAAAATAACACTTAAAACACAATTCCAAAAGGTTATAAGGTTAAAAACAAGATTATGGAAATAAAAAGATATAAAATAAATTTATCTAAAAATAAATTAGTTAGAATTGAAATTGCAAAAAAAATAATACACAAAAAAATTGATTTTACTTTAAATACTACACTTAAAACACAATTCCAAAAGGTTATAAGATTTTATGATGATGTTATAAGTGATAGTTATAAAAATAGATGTTAAGGAGTTTTATATGGCTATTTTTAAGAATGATACTAATACAAGAATAGAATTTGATGTTGGTATAGATACAAGTGAAATAGAAGAAGCAAAAGTAACTATTTTATATCCAAGTGGAGATAAGAGAATTTATGATTTACAAAAACAAGAAGATAGTAAAATAGTATATCTTATTACTGATAGTGATACATTAAAAGAAGCTGGTATTTATGAGTTACAAGTAAAACTATTTACAAATGATGAGTGGAAAGGTAGTGGTAATATTGTAAAATTAGAAGTTTTAAATACTTTATAGGAGTTGTAGAATGAAAGAAGATAACACAGAAATAATATTAAAGGAAATACAAAGTTTTACTGGTATGATAGAGATGATGATTGATGAGAACGATGGTAAATTTAAAGAATTAAATAAAACATTGGAATACCATAACACTTTATTAAATGATTTGATAAAAAATGAAAAATATAATAAACAATATATAAAGGAAAATAATGAATTTATTACTAAAAAAATAGAAGAGCTTGAAGATAGAGTAAAACATTTACAGCAAAAGCCGAATATTGCAGATGGTATTTTATTTTTTTTAGTAGCATTAGTTGGTATATATTGTTATTCTAAAAATTAAAATGAAAATTACAATTTTGTTATATAGATAAATTAGTCTAATATAACATAATTAAAAATTTAAAAAACAAGGAGTTATAAAATGGCTACAAAGACAGATGACCTACTTATAGGTGGTGGTAGATTATTTATTGAAAGATATTTAGATGATGGAAGTTTAGATAAAAAAAGATATTTTGGTTTAACTGATGATTTATCTTTTAATTCTAAAATTGATTATGTAGAGCATACAAACACAGAAGAAGCAGAAGAAAGAATTGATTTTAAAGCAGTAAAAAAGAAAAGTGCTACAATTAAATTTAAAACAAGTGAAATTACAGCTGAAATGTTAGCACTTGCACTAAGTGGAAATACTACTGATTTATCGGTTTCAAATGATGGAAGTGTTACAGATGAAACACACACAGCAGTTATGGGTGATACTTATGAAGATTTAGAACACTATAAAATTACAGATGGTAGTGAAGCCGTAAAATATACTGATGATAATGGAGACGAACAAACAGCCGTTAAGGGTACAGATTATGAAATTGACTATAAAAAAGGTACATTGTTTATAGTAAAAGGTGGTGCGATTGATGGAAAAGATATTAAAGTTAGTTATGATTATGAAAAAGCAGATATTACAAAAATAGAAGCATTAGTTAAAAAAATGGTAACAGCGAGATTAACTTTTGATAATAAACCACAAAATGGTGCAGATATTAGATACACATTCCACAAAGTACAATTAACTTCAAACGGAGATATAAAACTAAAAGATACTGGAAACTTTATTGAAGTTTCTTTTGATGGTGAAGTTTTAGCAGTAGATAACAGCGAAAATCCATATTTTGAAGTTATTGTAATCAACTAATCACAAAAGGCTTTTTGCCTTTTTTTTGTTATAATAAAATCAAAAAAAGGTTTTATTATGATGAATGATTTAGAAAAACTTGACTACCTACAAAAATTTGATGATTTAGAAGCTCCAATAATTAAAAAATACCTACCTATTAGAAAACAAAAAGTAATTAAAAAAGACGAAATTAAGATAATTGTATTAGAGCCATTAGTAAAACATTTATTAAGTGTTGAGAATGGTATTATTGATTTTAATCAATTAGTTATAGAATGTAGCACTATAAAAGACAATGAAGTAGATTTATTGCCTATTAGTTTATTTGTAGAGTTAAGAGATACTATTTTAAATTTTAACAATAAAAAAGAAGATGATAAACAAAATGAAGATGTAAAAAAAAATTAGTTGAATGGGTTTCTTTTGCTATTACAAATAATCACAGCGATTGTTTTAATTACCCCATTTCTTTCTTTAAAACTACAATAAAACAAATCTTTTTTAATAATTTTGTTAAATTAGTTGATAACAGCATAGCACATAGAATAAGTGGTGCTGATACAGAAGAGTATAAAAAATATATTCAAGACAGACTAAAAGAGCTTGAAAAAAATGAAGATGATAGTGAAAAAGTTGAAAATCTTAAAAATGATTTTGATGAAAATTATCTTAAAATGTTAGAGTTACAAAAAATGTTAAATTCATAATTTTAAAGGTAAATAAATGGGAAATAATATAAATATAGATGTAATTTTAGAGATAGAAAAAGCAAAAAAAGATATTCAAAAATTAGAAAATGAATTTAAAAATCTAAACAAAAGTATAAATAATAAAAATATAAACGAGTTTGAAAAAGGATTGAAAAACACTTCAAAAAGTGGAACAGAACTTATAGGAACATTAACTAAAATTGGTGGTATTATAGGTGCTGGTGCTATTTTTAAGGCAGGAATTGAAAGTGTTGCAGAATTTGAAGCAAGTATTTCAAAGTTAGGTGCTATTAGTGGAGCTACTACAAATGAATTAGAAAAAATGAAAGAAAAAGCCTTAGAGTTAGGAAGAAAAACTCAATATAGTAGTAGTCAAGTTGCCGAAGGTATGAATTATTTAGCAATGGCTGGACTAAAAACTAATGATATTTTAAAATCAACGGCAGATGTATTGAATTTGGCTACGATAGGGCAAATGGATTTAGCACAAGCAAGTGATATTTCATCGAACATTTTAAGTGGTTTTGGATTAAGTGCAGAAGAGATGAAAAGGGTAGTCGATGTGATGACTGCTACTATTACTAATGCTAATACAAATATAAGTCAATTAGGCGAAGCGATGAAATATGTAGCCCCACAAGCAAAGGCAATGGGTGTATCTATTGAAGAGACAGCCACAGCCATTGGAGTGTTATCTAATGCAGGGTTACAAGGTAGTTTAGCAGGGACTGGATTAGCACAAGTCCTATCAAGATTGTCAGCACCTACTGGAAAAGCAAAAGAAGATTTGGAAAAATTAGGAATTCAAGTTTATGATAGTCAAGGTAAATTTTTAGGGTTACAAAATGTATTAACACAATTTAATGAAAAACTAAAAACATTAAGCCAAGAAGATAAAGCGAAATATATCCAAGAGATATTCGGGCAAGAAGCAATGAAAAGTGTATTAGTTTTAGTTGATGAAGTTGATAAAAGTTACACTAAACTAAATGAAAAAATAAAAGATAGTGCAGGTTTAAGTAGTGAAATTTCGGCACAAATGAGAGACAATTTAAAAGGTGCTTGGCAAGAGTTGATGTCTGCACTTGATGGATTAGCACAAAGTATAGGGCAAGATTTATTACCAGCATTAACTAATTTTGTGAAATTTTTGACTGATGGAGTTTCATCTATTACTGATTTTTATGAAGAAAATAAAGTACTTATAAAAACTATTACTGAATTAGGTGTGGTTTTTACTACTTTAAATGGTATAGCAAAAGCGAGTATCATTTTAGGAAATGCAAGTATAGTTACAAGAATAGGTGCTATTATTACTGGTGTAGGTAGTTTAAGTGAAGCGATAGGATTATTAAAAACAGCACTTATGGGATTAGTTGCTACAAATCCTATTTTAGCTGGTTTAGGTTTAGCACTTGCAGGTGTTACCTATTATATAAACGATTTAGAAGAAAGCACAGCAAAACTAAATAAAGTTACTAATGAATTAAATGAAGCTACAAAAAATGTAGGAAATATAATTGAAGAAGTTTATGGCAAACATTTTAATAAAGCTACACAGCAATTAGAATTAACAAATGAAGAGCAAAAGAAGTATAAAGCTACTATTGATGACCTTATAGAAACTACACGAAAACAAATAGAAGAAATTAAAAAAAATAATGATGGTAGTTTAGAATATAAAAACACAATAGCAGAGTTAGAAAAAAAATTAAAAATTTTACAAGAAGCACAAAGTGGTGTAAATAATGCAAAGATTATAGAAGACCAAAAAAAAGCGACAGAAGAAACTAAAACACAAACAAAAGCAGTTAAAGAATTAACAGACGAGCAAAAAAAACTTTTAGATGAGATAGATAAACAACTTGCAAGAGAACAGAAAAAAAACGAGAGTATAGATGACTGGTACAAGCACCAAAAAGACACTATTGATAAAGTTTTAAGTGGTACAAAAGAGTATTATGAAGCAGTTGAAAAATTAAATAATACATATTATGAAAAATTAAAGACTAATTATGATAAAAGGGTAGAAGACCACGAGAAAGTAGTTAAAACATTAGAAGAGAAAGAAAAAGACTTAACAGATAAGATAGTTAAATTAAATGAAGATTTACAAAATAAACTTAAAAAATTAGAACAAGATAGATTAAACACTATTGAAAATATAGAAGATAAAATTCATAATATACAAACAAGTGGATTAAGTGATTATGAAAAATATGTAGATAAGAAAAAACAAGCAGAAGTAAAACTTGCAAAAGCGAAAGAAGAGCTTGAAAAAGGAAACTTAGAACAAGCCAAAAAATATATGGGGCAGTATGAGAGTTTAGTTACAAGCCTTGCTAATACTGAAATAAAAGAGAATGGAAAAGTAAAAGTAAGTAAAGAAGAAAGTAATAAAATAGCCGTAAATGGACTAAAAGAGCTTGAAAAATTAACAAACGACTATTATGGTAAAGAAAAGCAAAAAGCAATAGAGCTACATAATCAAAAAATAGCACAATTAAAAGCACAATTAACAGCTACAAAAAGTCAGTTAGAATTAGAAGTGCAGAGACTAAACTTAGAAAAACAAATGATAGAGCTTTTAACAGGGCAAAAAGTTGATATTGACACAAGTAGTGCATTAAATAGTATTAAAAATTTAGATAAGCAAATTAAGGAATTAGATACACAGATTAAAAACCCAAAAGATGTAGTTATTAGTGCTAATGATACAAGTGTTACACAAGCTAAACAAAATATTCAAGGGATACCAAAACAAATTACATTAGATGTAATGGCAGATTATACACAAACAGAACAGCAATTAAATGAGAAAATAAACGAGTTTGAAAGTAATCCTATTGAAACTAAAATAACAGCAGACGACGAAGAAGCAAAGCATACATTTTTAGAAGTTAGGGATTATGTAACGGGGGAAGAAGTAAGATTTGACTTAAATGCAAAAGATGAAAAGGCAAAAGATACTTTTTTAAAGGTTAAAGATACAATTACTGGTGAAGAGATAAGTTTTAATTTAAGTGCAGATAATGAAAAAGCTATTAAAAAACTTGAAGATGTAAAAACAAAAGCTAAAAATTTAAAGCCATTAGTTGATGTTGTAGCTGATACAAGTGAAGCAATGAGTAAAATAAATTCTATCCCAAAAGTTATAGTAACAAAACATATTATAAAAACGATAGAAGAACATAATGCTGGTGGAATAGTTGGTGGTATTCATAAGTTTGCTACTGGTGGAGAAGTCAAAGAAAATGAATTTAAAAGAGTACAAGGAAGAATAGCAGGTTACGACCCAAGTGATAGTGATGATGTTCCAGCCCTTTTAACAAGGGGGGAATTTGTAGTAAAAAGGGAAGCAGTAAAACATTATGGGGACGATTTTCTTTATAGGTTAAATAATAAACAATTACCAAAATTTGCTACTGGTGGTAAGGTTGATGATAATGAGATTAGTTTTTTAAAAGAGAAAATAAAAGGAATATCGAGCAGTTTAGGAATAACACTTGAAGATAAGGTATTGAATTCAAACGATAAAAATAGACTTGAAAGTTATGCTAATAAACTTGAAAATTTAAAAGTACCAAGTGTTGAAGAGATAGAGAGTAAATATAGTAATTATGTAACTAATAAAATAAACGAACAGAGAAAATATAGATATTCGCAAACTGGAATGTTTTGGGCTGGTACTACACTTGATAAAACACAAAGTTATACACCAAAGCCGAGTGAGTTTTTACAAAGTATAGGGGTAAAACATACTGATAAAATACCCCTACAAATGAATTATGATTTTAGAAGTTTTGGAAATAAATATCAACTAAGTGAAGATAAAGCAATTCAAATTCAAAAAGAATTATTAAAAGAAAATTTGCCAAAATTTGCCACTGGTGGATTAGTTGAAATTGGAGAAGTTACAAGGCAAAAAATAGATACTTCAAGTAATACTTTTAATAGTTTCGATAAGTTAAATATAGATACTTCAAGTATAGAAAGTGCGATTGATAAAGTAAGAAAATATTTTGATGAATTAGGTGTAAATGTTGGTGTAGTAAATGGATATGTTTTAAAAGGTAACTCAACTAATATAAGTACTGGTACTGGTGGTGGTGCTGGTAGTGTTAGGGTAAATAATGGAAACAAGAAAAATATTAAGATAACAGATAACGAATTAAATTCTATTATAAATGAAACTAAGCAAGATTATACACAAGCTACAAATGTAATAAAAGAAGCTGAAAGACAAGAGAATAGTTATAATTCAAAAGTTAAGCAATATGAAAAAATAGTTGAAAGCCAAAAAGAAACTATTAAGAGTGAAGATGAAGCGAAAAAAACAGAAGATAAACTAAAATCACTTGAAAGTCAAATTAAGAGAATTAGTGATTATGTTGATAGGACTTTAAATAAAAAAATAGAAGAGAGTGCCAAAAAATTAGAAAATGATAGTGAAAAATTTAGTGATTATTTTAATAGATTAGAAGAAGAAAAAAATAATATAGAAAGTAAAATATCAAGTAGTGGATATAGTGATGAATTGATAGCAAAAATATCAAAAAAATATTTTAAAACAGAGTTAAAAAATGATTATAAAGATAATTATAATCTAAGTGAATTAAAGCAAAAATATGAGCCTATTTTAGATAAAACTATAAACTATTTAGATGAAGTTACAAAAACAAAAGAAGATATATCAAATGAGATAGATAGTAGTGGGTATGATAAAAATTTAATTTTTAAATTAAGTGGGTTACAAGATAATTATGAAGATAGTTTTGATATAAATTATTTACAAAATTACAAAGTTAAAATAAAACAAACAATAGGGCAAATAAGCGAAGCTAATAGTATAAGAGAACAGATTGAAGCTATTTTAAGTAATAAAAATATTGATAAAAGTTTAATAGATAATAATTATTTAGATAGCTACAATATAAGCAGATTAAATAGATTTAAAAATAATCTAAATAATATATCTTTATTAAGTGAAGATAAAATAAAAAATAGATATAAAGCAGTAGTCGAAGATTATCTAAGAAAATGGAGAAGTGTATATCATTCGCAAGCTGGAATGAATGAAGCTTATGTGATGATGAATAAAAATAGAACACGACCACCAAGTGGAAGTAGTTTTGTTTATAATTTAGGTATTAAGCACGATAGAGATTTAGCCAAAAGATATGATAATTTATTTAAAAGTATAGACCCAAGGGTTTATGGAGAGAGTTACGATTTAGGTAGTGAAATTATAAACACTACTAAAAAAGATTATTTAAAAGAACATTTACCGAAATTTCAAAATGGTGGAATAATAGCATTACAAAATGGTGGTAAATTAGATGGTTATGGTGGTGGCGATAGAAATTTAGCATTACTTGAAGATGGAGAGTTTGTAATTAGAAAAGAAGCGGTTAAAAATTATGGAGCAGAATTTTTACACTCTTTAAATAGTATAAAATTACCAAAATTCCAATTTGGTGGAATGGTAGATTTTAATAATTTACCTAAGTTTAATACAGGTGGAGAAGTTTCAAGTGGATATACAGCAAATATCAATTTTACTATGCCAAGTGGGAAAAGTTATGAATTTAATGGAAATGAAAGTGCTGTAAAAGCATTTAGTCAAGAATTAAGGAGAGTTTTATGACAAAAATAGTTAAAATAGGAGATATTCTGCTTGATTATCCCCTTTTTATAAAAGAAGAGTTTAAACAAAAAAATGTTAGAGCTATTGCTTTTGATACAATAGGTGGTAATAAAGTTGTGTATGAAAGTATAAAAAGGAATAGTGCTAATTATATAACTTTAATATCAAAAGATAGTGGGTGGTTAAGGGAAGAAACTATAAAAGATATTCTTTTATTAGCAGATGATATAGAAGTAGAGACAACTATAACAAAAGATGATGGAGGGATTGTAAAAGTTAGATTTGCTTATGAGATAGAAGAGATTATAAAAGTTGAAGATGTAGTTAATGAAAATGGAGGGTGGTTTAAAGTAGAGATTGCTTTATGTATGATATAAAAAGCTTATTTAAAGCTTTTTATGAGCTTCTCTATTTTTTCTTTATCACTATTTTTTAGAAAATCAAATAACTTTTTTCTCCATAAATTTATAAAATATTTTTTTTGTAAATTGCTACTATGAAAAAACATTAAAATAAAATATAATTACTTAAAAAAGGCTATAAATGATAAATTTTTATCGCTCAAGCTATGATGAATTTAATTCTGATAATAATGGTGGGGATATTACAGATATAGTAATAGAAAGCGGTGTATTACACTCTTTTATACCAAGAGTCCGTCCAAGAATGGCTGAAAATGGTGGTGAAAGATGGTTTAAGTTTTTTATAAAAACAGATATAGATATAATTGATATTGGTATTGATGTAGCAAAATATACAAGCAGTGAAGATGAAGAGATTTATATAGCACTTGAAGCAAATCACGATGAAGTAGAAAGCGATATTGATAAAGATAATATTCGTCTTTTTGGTGGATTTAGAGTAGTAGATATTGATATAGATAATTTACAAATTACAGCTGATAGAGATGTTAGTAATTTTGTAAAAGCTGGGGACTGGGTAACTTTTTATGACAATAATATTAGTAGAGTTACAGCGATGGAAGTTGATAATGTAGATGAAGATAATATAACTTTTAAAAATTGGAGCGATAAAATAATTGAAATTGATTATACAGCAAGTAGTAGTTTATTGATTAGTGAGTTAGAAGCTAATGGATATATAGGAGTTTGGATAAAGCAAGTTATAAATAAATATGCTAAAGCAATGGAAAATCCAGCTGATAGTTTTGTAATAAATGTATGGTATGACAAAAAATAAGGAGTTTAAATGAAAGAATTAACAGACAAAGAAATTGAAAAATTAGAAAAAAGTGGTGGAATTATGAAATTAGTAACAAAGATGATTAAAAAACAGAAAAAAAAGGATAAATAATGGCTACAAAGGATAATTTAAAACTTTTTAAAGATGAAAATGGTTATGATATAGTAGTAGGAAAACCAGAAATTGATGAGAATTTTGAGCTTTTAGCAGATGAATTAGATGATAGAATTACAAAAACTGATAATTTGGTAAAAATAAATGCTGAAGAAATTATAGGTGGTTATGATACAGAAAATACATCTTCAAGAAATGTTGTTTTATGTGATAGAAATAAAAGTGATGCTTATGGTAGTGCAGTTTTTGGTAGTGAAAATGAAATACAAACAGATGGAAAACAAAGTTTAACAGCAGGTAGTTTAAATATCGTTAATGGTTTAAATGCTTTTACTATGGGGAGCGAAAATACTAATAATTCAGAAAATGGAGTAGTGTTTGGAATTCAAAATAATATATCAGGTGCGAGAAACTTTTGTATAGGGCAATCTAATGTTAGTAGTGCACCAGATGTATATAATTTTGGTGCTATAATAACTGGTGCTAACACACAAGGACTAAGACATAATATTGGAATGTATTTTGATAATTCACAAGATATTTCAAGAGCTTTTGGTTTTATTTATTATAAAAATATAGAAACTTTATTTATGAATAAAACTACTGATGATACTCAAACAGCAAATAATCCAAATGTTATTTTATATCCTAAAAGTTTAGCTTATATTACTATTAAAGGACAAGCCTTACAAGATGACTATTCTACAAAATGGATTTTTGAGAGAAAACTAATCGTATTGGTTGATGCTGATGGAGTAGTTACTATTAGTGATGATAGCAATACAGATATTGTAAAAGATGATAGCGATTGGGCTTTTGATGTTTCAAGTAGTGATAGTGATGATGATAATCCACCTATGATTAAAACATCAGTTACAGGTAAAGCAGATACAAATATTGTATGGGGTGGTTTGATTGATATTCATTTTGTAGAAGATAAATAATGTTTGACAATAAAATAGTTGATAATTCACTTGATTTTTTATTTGATAATAGTTTTGATTTCAGTTTTAATAATTTATTTAGTGGTGGTGCTGGTGGTGTAAGGAAAAGTAATAAATCATCTACTGCTAATTTTATAATTGATAGAGATTTTTCATCTAATTCTGTATTAGCTCTTTATAATATTGAAAATAAATTTGAAGAAATTAACAATACAAGCAATTATATATTAGATAATAGTTTTAGCTTAAAATCTAATTTTGCTTTTTATAAATTAGGTATAATACAATATCCACCAAAAAGAATAGTTATAAAGGGTTTTGATGATTAAAGTTTTATTTAGTGTATATTTCACAAATCATCTAAATAAAGAGATAAAACTTGATGAATATTTAGTAAATTTAGAAGATGATATTTTAGAGATAGATAATAAAAAAATATATTCAACTTTTACATTTGTAACAAATGGTATCTATTATGACCCAGCAATTATTGGAGATAATAAAGAAAGAATTAAAGTAAGATACAAAATAAATGATAATGATGAAGTGAATTTGTATTTTATAATAGATAATATAGAGTATTTAACGAATAACAATATAAAAGTATATGCTAAGTCTAAAATATACAAATATACAAAAACTAAATTAAATACAATAATCCAAGCAGATAGTATTAAAAATCTTATTCAAAAATTATTACCCGATGTAACTTTAAATTTTGATAATTTTACAGATACTCCACTTATTTTTGACTATACAATAGAAGATAAAACAATAGATGAAGTTATAAATGATTTAAGTAAAATTACAGATTTTGATTACTATTTTTATAAGGGAGTTTTGTATTTTGAAGATAAAAAAACAATACAAAAAGATGATATTCCAGTAGCTATATTTAGAGATATAGAAGATATAGAAGAATTTAACACAACTACAAATAATGATGAACCTAAAATAAATAAACTTTATATAAACGAAAAAGAAAATGATAAAATTTTAGCAACTCCACAGATAATTTTAGATATAAAAGAAAGCCCACAATGCACGAGCCCTGATAATATAATTGTTTATACTGACTCTAAGGGAAATAAATATAAATTAAAACCTATAAATAGTTTATATTATGTATATTATTCCCCTTTAATAGGTAAGCCAAAAACTAATATGGAAGTTGAATTTATTGAAAATAAAGTAGTTATAGAAGAATTTGAATTAAATAATGATAATTATGTAGTTTTAAGTGGTGGTATAAAAGAGATTATAGCAGTTGAAGGTGTTAGTAATTATGAATATGTTAAAAATTATAATGTATTAACTTTTGATTTTGTAGAAAGTGGTAAATTAAAAATTTCTTATTATACCGATTGCTATTTTGGAGTGATAGAGCATTCTAAATATCCAAAAAATATAAATATGATTTTTGAATTTTTTAATCAAAAAATAGATTTTATCCATAAAATAGAAGAAAATGGATTTTATGCTATTCCAAATACAATTACAATATCTTTAATTAAAGATTGGGGTATTAGTGCTGATGAAGCAATTTTTAAAGAAGTAAATAGCAGTTTTGGAGTATTACAAGCTAATGCTTTTGGAGAAATTGAGATAAATATTACAAGATATGGAAAATATACTTTTCAAACAGAGAATTACGATAATTTATATTTAGATTTTTATATAAATTCAAAAAAATTATATATGGATGAAATAAATGAATGAGATTATTAAAGGTGAGTATTTAGTAGGTGGTGGGATAGGTTGTGATGGTGTGGTAGTGTATAAAAATAATATAATTGATAACGAATATTTAGATGATAATTGTAAGCAAATTTATGTGGATAGTTATCTTGTAGAAGAATGTAATAATTTTTGTGAAAAAAAAGATTGTATTTATACAAGTGATGAAATGATTAGATGTGGTTTATATGACCCTAATTCTAATTCTTTAACAATAGATGTGTTGTTATCATCTGTAAATGGAGTTGAATGCCCTAACTATTCAAGAGATACTAATTTAGAAGAGTGCATTTGTAATATGTGTGATTTAAAAAGTTTAAGAATAATAAATGCTAATTCAAGCTATACATTATTCCCTGAATGTATTATAAATTTGCCTTATTTAGAAAGTTTAGAAGTTGGAAAAATAAAAAATAACTTTTATGACTTTACTAATATGTTTAAATATAAACTAAATTTTTTAAGATTGAAAAATACATTTGAAGATAGTGGTATTGTGGCAGATAGTATAGGTGAATTTGTAAAATTAGAAACATTAAAAATAGAAGAACATTTTGATTATGATTTAGATTTAGTTATTTCTGATAGTATTTCTAATTTAGTAAATTTAAAATATTTATCTTTTGAAAGTAATTTTGGAATGACAAAAATACCAGAAAGTATAGGAGATTTGAAAAAATTAGAAGCTTTAGATTTACACCAAACTCATAGTTTGAAAACTTTACCAAGTAGTATAAGTGATTTAAAAGATACTTTAAAATATATAATAATAAGTAGAAGCGGTTTAGATAGAAGCTATGTTAGTAAATTACTACCTAATACGATTATAATAGATTGATTAAAGGGTATTTATGATAGTTAAAAGCAATGATATAGAAGAAAATGTGTCTTTATATAGAAATATATATGAAATAGATAGAGATGGTGAGAGTAAAGAGATACAAGATAATTTTATTATAGATGAAACAATAGCCACAAAAAGAGCAATAGCTGAATTTTTAGAATTTGGATATGATAAGCAAGAAGTTGAATTTACTACTTATTTTGTAGATTTAAAAATAAATGATATTATCTCTATATCAGCACCAGATTATAGAGTGCCAAGAGAACTAAATAAAGATATATTTATTGTAAAAAATGTTAAACATTACATAAAAGCAGGTTATCTAAAAACTAAAATAAAGGCTGTTAGGTATGATTAAAGAATTAAAAAAAATAATCTCAAAAACAATAAGAGAAGAACAGAAAAATAATAAATACCAAAAGGTTATAAAAGTCATAAACAATAATTCTACACCAAAAAAATTAGAAAATTTAAGTTACTAAAAGGTTTTAAATGTTTGAAGAGATTAAAAAAAAGAAAAAAGAATATAAAAACGATAAAAATTTAATTGATATGTTGGAAGATTTAGAGATGTTTTATAATTTTCACGACAAATTTAATTATAGATTAAAAGAGATTTATCAAAATAAAACATTAGGAAGTGTTGCTAAAATGTTATATTCGTTTTTAGTTTTTAATGGTGGTGTATTCCATTATGAGAGTAAAACAGAATTATATGACAAAGTAGGTATGACACACCCGTTAGTAAATAAAGCTATTTATGAGTTACAAGAGAAAGGATTTATAAAACATAGTAAAGCTAATAAAATACTAATAATTATTTAAAAAAAACTATAAAAATCATAAAAATTTGATAAAATTATATTATAATTATAAAAAACAATTTAAAGGACAAAGATGAGAGTTAGAAAAATAGTAAGAATGAATAAAAATTATTTACCTTATTTAAAAAATAAGGATTTAATAAATTCTATAATAGAAAAAGAGATTGAAGAGTTTAGAGATGGAAAAAAATATATTTGTAGCATAACTAATGATACAAAAAAATATAAAGATTTTGTTATACATATAGATAGAGAAAAATGGGATTATTTAAGAGAATTTTGTAAAAATGATGGTAATGTTACTATTACAATGATGATGAATTTATTTATAAAAGAAAATATTGAACTTATAAAAGATTAAGAGATAAAAAAAGGATTGAGAGATGAGCCATAATGAATTTTTAAGAATGCTAAATGAAAGACCTATTGCATATTATCCTATTTATAGGAAAATTACAGGTAGTACTACTGCTGGACTTTTATTGTCGCAGTTGATGTATTGGTTTAGTAAAAAAGATAAGTTTTTTAAAACCGATGAAGATATTAGGAATGAGACTTTATTGACAGAAAAAGAGCTAAAAACAGCTAAACAAAAAATAAAAAAGATAGCTTTTATAAAAGTTACAAGGGAAGGACTACCAGCGAAAACTTATTATTCAATAGATTGGGATTTATATGCTGAATTTATGAATGAATTTTATAACAAAAATGTTAAAAACGAACAAACTATAAAGGACGAAAAAGACTTAACAAGATTGGACGAAAGGGATAATCCAAGATTGGACGAAAGGGACAAACACAATGGGACGAAAGGGACAAACATTACTTATACTAAGACTACATATACTAAGACTACAAACATAGAAGAGAAAAAAAATGAAAAGTATTTAGATGATGAAGAATTAAATGAGTTGTTTATTGAATATCTAAAATATAGAAAATCTAAAAAATTATCTAATAGTGGTGTAGTTATTAAAAGACTTATAAATAAACTAAGAGAATTTTACAAATTAGGTGCAAATCCAAGAGAAGTTATTGAGAATGCTATCGTAAATGGCTGGAAAGACTTTTATATGCCTAATAGTAGCCGAGATTTTAGCACACAAGCAAAAAAAAGACAAATAGGTAGTGAGAGTATAGAAGAGATAAAAAAACGAACAGAAGAGAGAATAGCGATATTAAAAGGATTGAAAAAATGATTGATGAAAATATTTTTGGTTTAAAGATAGCTGAATTAGATGAAATTATAGGAACACCATTAAGCAATACAAGTGTTACAACTTATTATAGGATTTTATCTAAGAATATGAATACAGACGAATTTATAGAAGTAGTAGATAAGCTTTTAGAAAGTTGGAGTTATAGCTATTATCCAAAACCAGCACATTTTTTGGAGTTGTTAAAATTAGATGATGATACACTTGAAGATATTAGCACAAAAGCGAGTATAACATTTGCTAATGCTATTGAAAGTGTTGGAAAATATAGTGTCCCAGAGTTTGAAGATAAAACAATAAGTTATGTTATAGACAAGTTTTTGGGTGGTTGGGTAGAATGTTGTAAAGTAGAGAATTATGATAAATTATATTGGTTGAAAGATAATTTTAAAAAGCATTACAAAAGAGTTGTGAAAAATGGAGTTACAAGTAATGAACTTGGAGATGTAAAATTACTTGATTATTATAAAAATGAAGAGCCTAGAAAAGTTAAAGTAAAAAGTGATTATAAAGTGCCTTTATTAGTTAAAAAAAATGAAAGTGTGTTATTAGATAATAAAGTAAATAATACTATTAAAAATAAATTACAAATGAGTTATAAAAGGATTTAAAATGAGTTTTGATTTAGAGCAATTATATGATGTTAGTTTAGATGATTATTGTAAAATACATAATACAACGATAGATAATTTAATAAATAAGACTAAAATAGATATAAACCTATTAAGAAGTCATTTAAGAGAATTACTTGAAAAAGATAAATTAGTAGAGCCTATTACAGAAGCAGTTGAGAGATTACTTGATAAAAAAAGAAAGCATTTAAAAAGGTTAGAAGAATGGAAAAATAAAAAAATCTAATCTTTTTAATATATTTTTATCATAAAAACTTGACAAACAAAATAAAATAATATATAATTATACAAATAAATAAATAAAACAAAAAAAGGATTAAAGATGATTAAATTAGATAAAAGCGAAATATTAGGGGTTAAAACTTTTATAATTAAAAAAGGAAAAATCAATAATAGTGCAGTAGAAGAGTTTATAACTACTACTTTTGAAATATATGATGTTGAAACGGCAGTTGAATTAGTTATTGATATGTTAAAAAAAGAAAATAGAAGAACTAAAATACAAAATTTAGATGAAATTATAAAGAGATTGAAAAATATATAAGGATTTAAAATGAGAGCAGTTATTTATGAAGATGATGTTGAAATTAAAGTGTTTTTTAATATGATAGCTATTCCAGCTATCATAGGGGTTGTGCTTGATAGTGTTTATTTCACTTTTATAGCTGGTTTTACAATGTTTATTATTTATGAATTTATTATAATGGATAATTATTATGAGCTTTATAGTGATGAAGAATTACAGGTAAAAAGAAATACATTACTTTTAAGTTATGTAATGTATGCGATATTTTTATTTACATTTTGGCAAGATATAGCAAATTATATTAAGGGTTAAAATAAAGCCCTTATTATTTTTTTATGTTTTTGTAGTAATTTTTTGAATTTAAGCTTAAACATAATGAAGCCTTTAATGTAATTTATCAAAGGGCAAGAAAGTAGCGAAAGACTTGCCCTTGAATAAGTTACGATTAAGAAGTAACAAATAAAACAAAATAAAGGGTTGAAAAAATGAAACTAAACGAATTTATAAAAGGATTGAGAGCTAAATACAATTCAGTTTCACTTAAAAAACTTGCTACTAAAAAGCAATATGAATTATATCATTTTTGTTACAAAAACAAAAGAGAGCAAAACGAAATAGTTTTGATAAATAAAAAAACAAAAGAAGTATGTAAAAGGGAGAAAGTAAAAAAAAATGTAGATATTAAAAGAATATCTGCAAACTTTAAAAAAGGTGTTAAAGAATATAGCAAACAAATTGAGAGAGTAAAAAGAGAACTAATTGAAAAATCACAAGAAAATGGTGTAAGGAATATATTAACAGCAGGGGCTAAGTCTAAACAATATGATATAAAATTAAAAGAACTTGAAAAAAAGAAAAATGCAGATACAAAATTTAGAAATGAAAAACAAAAAAAAGATAGTGTTTGGTTATTTATGATAGCAAGTATGATTTTAGAATTTTTAAAAGAAAATGGAAAAGTTGAAATAGTTGATGATGTAGTTAAAAGTAGAAAAGATATTGAAATTGAGCTTGGCGAAAAAAAATTATTAGAATTATATTTATTTATAGTCAAACAATTACAGCAAATTGGAGTTTTAAAAGGTAGAGTTAAATTTGATATAGTAAAGATAAATGCAGATAAATTGCTTGATATTGTATTTAATAGATATAACAATAAAATACCACATTATAGGATTTTAATGTGTTTGTATATGATAGATTTATATAAATATGAAGTAAAAAATAAAGAATTATTTATGATATTTGATAAAAATTTTTTTGAAAATATGCTTGATAATATAGAAAAAGATTTACAAGAGCAAGGATATGAAGAATATAGAGAGAATAGCCAAAAATTAGCTTATGAATTATTTAAGGAATTATATAATAAAAAGATTTTAACTAAACAAGAAGTAAAAGAATTTTTTAAAAAAATGAATGCTAAAAAGGAACAAGATGAGTAATATTGATATATATGAGTTAAGTAAAACAGAACTTATAAAAGCAAATGAGTTGCTTATAAATAAAAATAATAAATTAGAATTTGAAAAAATAGAGCTTGAAAATGAATTAAATATATATAAAGGTAGCTTAAAAGATACGATTAAAACTAATCAAGATTTAAGAGATGAAAACATATCTCTTAAAAATACTATTGATGAATTATACAAAAAAATAACAAATAAAAATAAGGGTGGTAAAGATGATTTTGTAGTAGATATGTTAAGTGATTATATAAAAACAATGAATACTAAAATTAAAGAATTACAAAAAATTATAAACGATTTAGAAAATAAAATAAAAAGGGTTTGAGATGATTATAGATGATTTTAATTGTGATAAGTGTAGTGGAATATGTTGTATAAACCCACCAGAGCTAAGAGATATTGAAGAGATAAACAAAGCATTAAGATTTGGTGCAAAAGTTTTAATAATAAAAGATTTTGAAAGTGATAGAGTTATAGGTGCAGGTGTTGAAAAAATAAATGGTAAATGTGTGTTTTTAAACAATAAAGGAAAGTGTGATATTTATGAAAATAGATTTAAAGCTTGCAAAGATTTTGAATGTAGTGCAAAAATAGATAGTAAGCTTGATATTTTTAAATTTATTACATTATTTGAAGTAGATAAAAGTAAAACAAGTGGTAGAATTGATTTTAAAAATATAAATGTTGAGATATTAAAAGATAAGCTAATAAATAGTAATTATGAAATAGTTACACTTATTGAATATGCTAAAAAGAATATATATACAGATATAAGTGAAATATTTATTTATTTAGATAAAATAATAGAGAAAAACAAGGAGATTAAATGATAAAGATTGATAAGAGTGAATTTGAAGTAAATGGAAGTTTTGATGTTGTTGTAAGTGAATTGATGACACTAAATATTGAAATAGCAAAAATGATAGCTAAAAATAAACTAAAAGATAGTAGTAACCAAGATGATGATGTTGAAGAGCTTGAAAGTACAGCTATTAGTTTTTTAAATACATTACAAACAAGTTGTATAGATTTTATAGAACATTATTATAAAGAATATTATAACAAGGAGAAAGAATGAGACAATATGCAGAAAAAATAAGACAATGGGCGAAAGATAGAAAGATTATACCTAATAGCACACTTGAAGCACAAAATTTAAAATTAGCAGAAGAATTTGGAGAGTTAGCAGATAGTTTTAGGAAATATATAACTACAAAAGAAGATGAAAAAGAAACAAGAGAAGAATACTTGAAAATTATAAAAGATAGTGTGGGAGATATTTTTGTAGTTGCTACAATACTTGCAGGGCTTTTAGATAAAAATATAGAAGAGCTTGAAAATTTACAAAATGAATATTATAAAAATGAAGAGAATTTAAAATATTCTTTTATGTGGCTACAAAGTGATATAGGAGATGTTGCAAAATCTATTATTAGAGACAAAAAAGATAAATTGATTGATAGTGTTGGAAATGTAGTAAATGACCTTGAAGCTTTTTGTAGATGGCAAAATTTAGATTTTAAAGAGTGCATATCTAAAAGTTGGAATGAGATAAAATATAGAAAAGGTATTTTAAATGAAAATGGTATTTTTGTAAAAGAAGAAGACTTGAATAAATTAGAAGATTTAGTTTAACTTGAAAGAAAAGAGCATTTATGAGTGTAATTGTAGGTTATAAATATAAACACTACAAAAACAATAAAATTTATGTAGTTGTAGATTTTTGTAAAATACAAGTAAATAGTGAATGGAAAAAAGCTATTTTATATAAAAGTGAAAATCCATATATTAAAGATTTATTTTGTAGAGAATACAAAGAATTTAAAGAAAAATTTGAAAAGGTTGAAAAATGAAAGATATTTTGAATTTAAAAGTAGTAAATAATTTAGAGACTGGTACTATAATGTATGATATAGCAGGAGATTTAAAATTTAGCACTTTATTAAGTACTATTTCATTTTTAATAAGAGAGTATTATAAAAAGAATATAAAAAACGAAAAAAATAGTTTTGATTTACCTTTTATTTTTAATGTGATACAAAATGATATTTTGCACCATTTAGAAGATGAAAATAAAATTGAGAGTTATAGCGATAAAATTCATTATTATATATGTAGTATTTATGATGGAGAAAATGAAAAAGAAGTAACAATAAAAACTAATATAGATGATTTTGAATTATTAAATGAAGAACTAAAAGCAGAACATAAAGAGCTAAATGGTAAAAATTTAACATTTAAAGTAATGAATGAAAAAAAACTTAAAAAGATAAGTGAGTTTGATTATGAAGTTTATGGTAATGTTGTTAAAATTGGCGATAAAAAATTATTTTTAAAATTGATATAAAGGATATATAATGGCAGTTATTGGATTTGTAAGAGATGAAGAGATGGAAGTAAAAAATGGGGAAGAAAAAAAGATTATCAAATGGTTAGAGTGTCATTTTAGAATTGCTGGACTTAGACCATTTAAAGCAAAATTAGCGAAAAATAAAAATCCACAAGGAAATAAAAGCCCAGATTTTTATATTTATATGAGAGCTAATATCAATAAGGGCGATACATTTAGAGATATTAGAATAGGTAGTTTATGGTTAAAAAATAAAATTGATGAAGAGACTAAAACAGCTACTCAATATATGACAGGTTTTTTAGAAGTCGGATTTAAGCAAGTAAATATATTAGTACAAAAACCGACTAAATATTTTGAAGATGAAAAAATAGGTTTTAGATACGAAATAATTGCTTTTAATGATGATAAAAATACACAAAATAATAATAATTATGATGATTATAATTATGATGAATATTCTAATACAGAAACCGAAATTGATATACCAGATGAAGATATACCATTTTAATTTTGGTTTTATCTTCTTTTTTTATAATTAAAATGTAAAATAAATTTGATTATAAAATAATAATTTGATATAATAAAATAAAAATAATAAAAGGAAAAATATGTGTGATTTTAAAAAATTAAGAATGCTACAAAAGTATAGTGGATTTGTAAGAAATTCGACAGCATTAAAAATTTGTGAAAAATGGATTATAGAGCAATTAGCAACTGGATTATCTTATAATGAAGTTACAAATCTATTTTATGTATTACTTGAAGAAAATGGGATAAAAGTTGATAAGAGAGTGCCGAACAGCATTTATTTTTATATTAAGAGATATAATCTAAATTCTAAGATAGAAGAGTTAAAAAAAGAGATTAGAGAAAAAAAAATGAAACTAATACCCAATAAGAAAGATGAAATTGTAGAAGAAAAAAAAGAGTTTAGGATATTTAAAAATGTATAACTCTTTTTATTTTGATTATACTCTTAAATAAAAGGGTATAACAAAAATAAAACAAAAAAGGATTGAGAGATGTTAAAGGTAATTGCGAATACAAAAGGTGGTGTAGGTAAAAGTGTTATAGCAAGTAACATTATGCCGTTTTTGTGTAAAAATAAAGATATAGTTATACACGAGTTTGATAATAACAATAGGACAGAATTTGAAAACACAAGCCTTAAATTTGACAATATAAAAGCAGACAAAAGTGAAAGTAAAATCGATGAAATTTTATATGATAAATTAGTTGATAATAAAGTAAGTCATATTATCGATTGTGGTGGTGGTAATGATACTATTAAGGTATTGGATTTTTTAAATGATAGTGATTTAAATGGGCTTGATTACTACATTCCTATAAACGATGATTTGGAGCAAGTTAAAAATTTACTTGATACAATAAAAGAGATTAAAAAAAGAGATAATACAGCTAATATAAATATAATCTTCAATAGATGTAACAATAACAATAAAGATGATATTATGGAACAATTTGTAGGGATATTTGGTAATGAAGCTTATGGGATTAGTGGTGTATTAGATGAATTACAAAAAGATGTTAAAGAGTTTTATTTTGTAAAAAATACACCTATTTTTGGAATTTTAAAAAATGTATATAAAACTACTTTATATGATAGCTATAATGAAGCAAAAGAGATACAAAAAAATATAAATAAATATAAAGAAAAATGGGCTAAATTAGGTAAGGGAGAGTTTGCTAAAAAAATGAAATTTTACAAATTTTTAAAAGATGTTATCAAATTAGTTGAAATAGATTTAGATAAATTTAGGAGCTAATATGTTTGGTATTTTTAACACTGATAAATATGAAAAAAAATTAAATAAAATAAAAGAAGATTATGAAGAAAAGGTAAATAATCTAAACTTATATATAGAAGAACTTGAAAAAACTATTGATAAATTAAAATCTATTATAGATGATTGTAGAAGTTTAGAAGCTTCAAAAAGATTTAAAATAGAGCTTGAAAATGATAAACTAAAAGAAGAGAATAATAAACTAAAAGAAAAAAATAAATATTTAAAAGAAGCATTAAAAAGAGTTTATAACCCTTTTAAAAATATAGCATATACAAGTTATTTAATAATAGATAAAAAGGAGCAGTTATGACAATTTACTTAAATAATAGAATAGTTTTATATCCAAGCAAAAAAAGATTAAAATTTGTTATTACTACACTAAAAGGTAGTTTTTATATAGGTATATTACCTATAAGCATAAAGAAAGGTGTTTTAGTTGTAAGTGGATTAAATAAGGTTATCGAATATAGATATTATGGAAAGATAAAAAAACTTAGAAAATTAGCAAATGAGTTAAAAGAATTGGCACAAAAAAAATGAATAGATTTATTAGAAACTTATTTTATATGGGATTTCAAAAAGTTTTAATATGGCTTATTATAATAGCCGTATTTTACTTTTTTCTTATTTTACTTAAAACTACACTACAAGATGTTTTTATTTTAAATTTGAGCTATTTAGAGCCATTTATTTATATATTTTGTTTTGTAGTTTTTGTGTATGGTATTTATAAATATTATGAGCCAAGAAAGGATAAAAAATGAGTAAAAAGCCGTTTGATAAATTAAATTTTGATTATACATATTGTAATGTAGGAAAAGAGTGCATTCATCGTTTTGGTTGCAAAAGATGGATAGGCAATTATGAAGATACAGAAGATTATTTGCAGTGTTGGTTTTTAGAGCCACAAGATTGTATAAATGATAATTATACTTTATTAGATAGATTTAGAAATAGTAATAAAAGGAATTAAATATGAAAACACCAAAGCATTATGACTTAGGGATACAACCTATAGAAGTAATAGATAAATGGGGATTAGATTTTTATTTAGGTAATGTGCTTAAATATGTAGCAAGGGCAGGTAAAAAAGATAAGACAAGTGAATTAGAAGATTTATTAAAAGCAAAGCATTATTTAGAAATGAAGATTGAAAAACTGGCAAATAAAAAATAAAAATAAAATAAAATCGAAAAAGAAAAGTGGTTAAGCCCCTTTATTTTAGTTTTTTGGTTTATTTTAAAGGAGAAATAAAATGACAAGAGTAGATTTATATGAAGAAATGAGAGAAATTAAATTTCAAAAAGCAAATGTTATAGCCACAGAAGATTGTCAATACTTAATAGATAAAGTATTTAATTATTTTGAAAACAAAAATTGCATAAATTGCAAGTATTTTGAACTAAAAACAGAAGAAAGAAAATTTGATATAGAATTAGTAGGTTATTGTAAAAATAAAAAATTATGGGAAGGAATGTATAAAAGAATAGTTGTTGATGATTTTGGTTGTAATAGTTTTGAAGAAAAAGGAGCAGAAAAATGATTAACATTAACGATGGAAGATGTTTGATAGATGGAGACGATTTTCAAATTTCAGAAGAGTTGTTACATATTATTATATCTTTTGCAAGAATTAGAGTTTATAATGAAAAAGGGAAAGTTACTAATAAAGATGTTGAAGAAGAAGCTATTGGACTTATAGAAGTTTTTAAAGATAGTTTGCCAGTAGTTATAAATAGAATGATATTTGAATAGCGAAAAGGAAAATAATGACTAATTTTATAAGATATTATTTTGTTATTATAAGCATAGTTTTTTCGATTTTATCTACATTAACAGATAATAAGATTACTAATAGTGTAGATATTATTTTAAGCTTTATATCAATAAGTGCTTTTTTAATTATTGAAGTAATAATAAGAACATTAAATATAAATATATATATTAAAAAGGAAAATAATGATAAAATTTGATAAAAGCAAATTAAAAGAAGAAGACCACCAAAAAATGTTAGTTAAGTATTTGGAGATACAAAAACAAAGGGGCAAGATAATTGAATATTTTGCTCCAATGGGAGAGAATAAACAAAGTTTTAATAATAGAGCAGTAGCACTTAAAATAGAAGCCAAAGCAAAAGCAATGGGGAAAAAACAAGGTGTAAGTGATATTATAGTTATATTGAAAAATAAAGTGTTATTTATAGAACTTAAAAGAGCTAAAAAAAAGTTAAAAAATGGTAGATTATCGAGTGCAGGTATAAGTGTATCTGATTATCAAAAAGAGTTTTTAAATACAATACAAAAAAGCGATGTATGTGATGGTGTAGTCTCTTATGGTTTTGAAGAAGCAAAAAACTATTTAGATGGTTTCTTATAAATTATCTATTTTTTTATAAAAATTTATCAAAAAAACTTGACAAAATAATAAGAATAATATATAATTACACTAAGAAAAAATAAATAAAAAAGGATTGAGAGATGAAAAAAGTAACATTCAAAGCAATGGGATTAACAGAGCCAAAAACTGGATTGAACCATAGATTTAGAGCAGAGATAGTAAATAAGAAAGGTGAAGAGATTTTTGTTGAATTTCATTTAGTAGAGATACACAAATTTAGTACAAAATTTATAAAGGCACAAGGTAAAATAGGCGAATATTTATTAAGTTTTAGTCATTGTTTTAGAACTAAATACAAAGAAACAAATATAGACCCAGAATTAAGTATTTTTGAAAGTTGCTATAAGAAAGCAAGTAAAGAAGCAGTTATCGAGTTTTTAGATGATTTAGGTTGTGATTATACAGAATTTGAAATAAAATAAAAGGATTGAAAATGAATGAAATGGAAAAATTTATAAAAGAAAATTTAACAAAAGAAACAAGAAAAGAACTTATAGGAGATATTGAAGTAGGTGATAAATTAGTATTTAAAAATGGATATGGTGTAAAATTAGAATTTAATGTTATAGGTTTTAATTATGATGATGATTTTAATAAAAAATATAATAGTTATATTTATTTAGATTGGGATTGTTATTGGTATCCAATAGGATTAGATAGAATTATAAAAGTAATTAAAAAGGAGAAAAAAAATGACTAATAAAGAATACCATAATAACAAGGCGATAGGTAGCACAATGCTATCTACTCTTTTATTGAATGCTAAAAAATTCAAAAAAATTATTGATGGAGAACTTGAAATAAAAAGCAAAGCACTTGATATTGGTAGTGCTTTACATAAAATAGTATTAGAGCCACAAGATTTTGAAAAAGAGTTTATAGTTTTAGAAGATAAAATTCCAGAAAAAATTAGAGATATAGTAGATAATAGAGCAGAATATGAAGTATATCCAGATGAAGTTTTAACACCAAGTGGAGCAGTTAGCACAAGCAAAAAGGCGAAAGAGATTATTGAAAAATTAGATAACAATATCTTATATATAACACCAAAAGAAAATGAACTTATAGAGTTATACAAAAGTGCAAAAGATAAAACAATTTTAACATTTGAAGATATGGAGCAAGTTGAAGAGTTAGCAAGAAAAATACTTGAATTGCCTAAGTTGAAAGATTGGATTAAGCACGGGATAAAGGAAAAATCATTTTTTGGTGAGATTGATGGGGTAGAAGTTAAATGTCGTCCAGATTTATTAGTTAAAACAAAAAAAGGGTATATAGTAATAGATGTAAAAACAATGGGTGGAGAAGCTACAAGTGAAAGTTTTGCTAAAAGTAGTGGTAATTATTTATATCCATTACAAGAAGCAGTATATACCGAAGTATTAGCACAAAATGGGATAAATGTAACCGATTTTATTTTTGCAGGAGTTAGTAAGTTAGAGTATAGTGGAGCAGGATATTTTAGACACGATATACAAGCTAAACAATATGGAGAAGATTTACTAAAAAAAGCTATTTTTAAATATAAATGGTGTAGCGAACACGATATTTGGGAAGAAAGTAATTTTGATTTTATATATGGTGGATTTAGTAGTATAAATGATGTTATATTACCACAATATGTATATTATAAATTTTAAAGAGTAATTTTTTACTCTTTTTTATTATAAAAAAATCAAAAAAACTTGACAAAATAAAATAAATTTGATAGAATTACATTAACAAAACAAAAAAAATAAATAAAAAAGGATTGAGAGATGAAAATATTAGAAAGAATGAATATTATGCTATCAAATGGTAGAGTAGTTGAAGATGTATTAAAACTTGGTTATGATAAAAATGGGAATAGAAGATATGGACTTCATTATACTTATGTATCATTTGATAAAGATGAAGCACACAAGCTTATAAAAGAAAGAATAGGTGCTAAAAAATGTAGAGCCAAAGGATATGAAGATTATTTTGTATTTCAAAGCTGTAATATAATTGATAGTATAGAAAAGGCAGTAAAATGAAAAAGATAGAATTAACACTAAAAGAATTAAGCGATATTATAAAAGATGTCGCTAATCGTGATTTTTTTGATGAAGATATATGTAATGATATTTTATGTGGAAATGGTGTAGGTAGTGTGGTTTATGAGTTAGAAAATGGAAAAGAAGTAAGAGCAGAATTTGAATATAATGAAAATGATTTAGATTGTAGTAATTATGATAATTTAATGCTTACAATTACTTATTATGAAAATATAGAATTTTAAAAAGGATATAAGATGAGTTTTTACAACGAAAGACCAAGCACGAGAATTTTTGATAGGGACAAAATGCTTAACCCTATTTATAAGGCAAAAGTTACTAAGATAGTAGAAGATGTAAAAAATAAACAAAAAAACATAAAGGATAAAAAATGACAGAATTTGATTATAAAATGTTTAGTGATATGAGTATAATAATTAGAGAAAATGTAGAGTTTGCATATAAAAATGAAGAGCTAAAAAAAGAGATTGGAGAGTTAGAAACTTATTATAAAGAATGTTTAACTCAAAAAGATGTTAAAAGTTGGTTTGAAGTTTATGGAGATGAAAAAAGTGGATATAGTATTTATATTGCAGAAGATAAAAAAGCACAAATTTTGGAGTTTTTAGGGTTTGAGCCAAAAGTATTAAAATCAATTTATGAAGAAGCAAAAGGGGAAGAAAATGAGTAATAATATAGTAATAAAAGAAAGAAAAAAAGAGTTGAGTAAATTTTTAGATAGTAAAACAATGTCAAAAAGGTTAAGCGACCTTTTTGGTGGAGATGAAAAAAAAGCAAGTAAATTTAAAGCGACTTTATTTAATGTAGCATTAGATAATAGTTTAAGTAGTTGTAGTGTAGAAAGTGTTATGAAAAGTGCTTTAATGATAGCAGAAGCAAGTTTGCCTATTAGTAAGCAGTTAGGGCTTGCTTATATAGTCCCGTTTGGAAGAGAAGCACAACCAATAATAAGTTATAAAGGATATAAACACCTTTTAAGAAGAGATGGTATTTTAATAAAAGCAAGAGAAGTATATAAAACAGATAATTTTAAAATGGAATTCGATGGATTTGATGATATATTTAGACTTGAAGTAGGTAAAAGAGAAGAAAATGAAAAATGGATAAAAGATAATCTAATCGGTATTTGGGTAGCCGTAAAATATACTGATATTGATGAAGTGGAAAATTTTTATGTGAGCCGTGAAAAATTAGACCAGTTAGCAAATTTATCAAAAGCGAAAAATAGTAAATTTAGTCCATATAATACTGGTTTTTGGTTAGAGATGTATATAGCAAAGGCAGTAGGATATATAGCAAGAAAAATAGGTGTTAGTGGTGATAGTATTAACAAAGTGTTTGAAATAGAAAACAGCCAAAGCACACTATTAGAAGAGCCACAAAATCAAAATGATGATGTAGATATATTTGAAGCAGAAATTGAAGATATAAGTGAAGATATAAAAGAGTAATTTTTTTACTCTTTTTATTTTATTATAATAATTTAGTTAAAAAAAATTGATATAATAAAGTAAAAAAAAGGTAAAAAATGGATAAAAAATTGCAAGTAGTTTATAAAAATATAGATGAAATAGTGCCTTATGTAAATAATACTAAAAAGCACCCACAAAGTCAGATAGATAAAATAAAAGCGAGTATAAAAGAATTTGGAATGTGTAACCCTATTTTGATACATAATAATACTATTATAGCAGGACACGGAAGATATGAAGCATTAAGGCAGTTAGGATATAAAGAAGTGCCAACGATTGATTTATCACATTTAAGCGAAACACAAAGAAAAGCATATATTATTGCTGATAATAGAATAGGGGAGTATGCTATTTGGGATAATGAATTGCTTGCTATTGAATTAAGTGAGTTAGATAGTATTGGTTTTGATTTAGAAACGATAGGAATTGATAGTAGTGAATTAGATGAAATTTTAGAAGATTTTGAAGTAAATAGTGATATTATGAAAAATGAAGAAAAAAAATATGAAAGCATAAAATTGAATGAAGTTTTTGGAATGCCACCTTTTTCTGTTTTAGATACAAAAAAAAAAGAATGGCAAGACAGAAAAAGAGAATGGAAAAAACTAATAAAAGATAATGGAGAAAGCAGA
>Ga0256843_1000318_pt1 | contig 41502 bp, 49 predicted proteins | sample AlvinellametaG_FD_191572 | JGI IMG/M metagenome (GOLD analysis project Ga0256843, IMG submission 191572) | Pompeii worm associated microbial communities from hydrothermal vent at the East Pacific Rise, Pacific Ocean - Alvinella | ecosystem: Host-associated > Annelida > Integument > Unclassified ...
AGATATCTATAAGTAATTTATACTGCTTTGTTTAAGATAATTTTAAAAATATTATACATTATTGTTGTGTGTCTCTAAAATATTATAAAAATTTCTAAGATAACTTTAAAAATATTATAAAAATTTCTAAGGTAACTTTAAAAATATTATAAAAATTTCTAAGGGGGTATCACTCACTGTAACTTTGAAATGCCCCCCATTACCTTTGAACACCTTAACACAGCACCCTAACTTATTTTTAATACACCTCGTAAAGCTAATCTGTATCATTTGCTTATGTATTACTAACATAGTGCTTATAATTATCTAAGGATAAATTACTATTAGTGGTATCTCTTATAGATACTATTTGTATTAAGTCTTATGCAATATAACTTATGTTTATTACTACACTCAACACTTTAAAATAGGGATATATAAAATATTTAATGTATATCCCTTTTATTGCAAAAGTTGGAACACTTTTTGCGTATGCCACAGTTTAGGGCTTTACTAAGCTTTTTACTACTTCTTATTTACTACAAAGGATAATTATTATTCTTTACACTACATTTATTTAATATTTTTTATATTATGTTACAATTCTACACACTTTTAATTAAATCATTACTTATTACCGCAATACAGTGAACCCTTTAGTCAAAATTATCGTTCGGAAGCCCTGAATTTAGGCATTTGCTCATTCAAACTCATATATCACTCCTCTTTTTAATACTTCTTTTTATCGCTTCTTTGCTACAATCCTCTATTATATTATTTATTCATTCATTTATTTATTGTTACTATCCTATCTACTATCCTACATTTACTACTCTATCATATATACCTTTTTAACCTATCTACAAGCCACATATTTAAACAATCTATTACAATCCATACATTTATACCTTTTTACATTAAAAGCTCTTAGAATTGATTGTAGAGCATATTTATTATTGTTTGTATTTTAGAGTGCTGTATATATAATGTTTATACAGTTACAAATATTTTATTAATTTGTTTAAATTTAAGCTATATCTAAGCTATATTTTATCTTTTCTTAAGGAATTATATGTAATAATTCTCTCAACAGTTTGGAACAGGTTGAGGCTACCAACCTTAAACAAAGCGGTTGATTATCTTATCTATAAAGATAACAAGGCAGGTAGGGACTGTCGTTAAAAGAACCCTATCTCTTTTAAGAGATGTTAATATAAGATTATAAAGTATTTATTGTGTAAGTGTTTTGTAATCTTATGTATAAAGGATAAAAAATGAAATATGATTTAGGAGAGTTTAAGGGCGTTAAAAATATAATAAATGATAAATGGACATCAATACCTAATCAATTTATTATATATTTTGAGTATGGCACAGTTTTTCAAAGTTATAATAGTATTATAGCTATTAAATACAATGACGGGAAAACAATTATAGGTAAAAACTATAAATATTCTAAAACAACAGGTAAATACAGGAATATATATTTGAATGAAACACTTAAAAAAACAGACATGAAAATTAAATATAAAGTATATACTTATGACGCAGAGTTGGTGTGATTAAGAGGAGTGCTTATGTTTAATACTTTATTGGTAGCATTTGCAGTTTGGATACCTTTTTTAGGTATCCTTCATTTTATTATATAGTTAAAAGGAAATAAGATGCGTTATAATTCAAGAAGTATCACTATTACAATAGATAGTAAGTGTACACCAAAATTTAACACTTTAGTGTACGATAAAGAGGCAACAGAGTTACATGGAGATACAATAGAGATGTTGTTAGTTTCAATAAACCCCTTTATTAAAAAATATAATCTTGTAGATGCGGATATAAAGGAACTGTTGTTAATAAAACAGCAAATAGAATGTTTACTTACTAATGCTACACAAATATTAGTAAAGGATAAAAAATGAAAATAGATATAATTGAATATTATATATATAGAATTCATAAAAATGATAAACAAGATTTAGAGCGTATATTACAAGATATAGATAATCCATTTACGCAATTTAAAGATAAAGAAGGTTCTTATAAAGAATTAATTATACTACTTCGAGAAATTTTTATTCTTAAAAGTCCCTATACAGATTTAACTATATTATTTCAAGAAATGCTTAATAATAATAACAATAATAATAATAGTTAATTAAATTTAAAAAGGATAAAAAATGAAAATAGATATACTCATAAGGGATACTTTTATACAGTTAAAAGTAGGTAAAAAACTGTTAGTAGAGTTTAATGGGTGGTACTCTAAGAAAGGATACTTTGAAATACCTTTTGAAGTAGAGCAGTACTTAGATAGACTACATATATGTAGCTATAAACTATCAAAAAACATTCAAAAGGGGAGGACAGCTCTATATGTTTAAATTACACAAAAGAGGTTTGTTCTCTACTGTATTTGTTATTATAGTTTTTAGCATACTAATAACATTGATATATAAAGACAGAACAGAACAGACCCCTAAAATTATATATAAAACTAAAGAAAAGGTAGTATATAAGACTAAGTTAATAAAGCCTAAAGATGTTTTATTAACTATTACTAAAACTACTTTGTTGGACGATATACGGCACTATAAAGGCATTAGTAATAGTAATAAAGCATTGATATTAACAAGTATATATAAATATGCTAAAAAATATACTATCAATCCTCTTATAGTTTATGCTGTAATAGCAACAGAAAGTAGTTTTAGATTTTGGATAAATCATTCATTAGTAAACATAACGATTGATAAACATAAAATTAAGACTAGAGGTATAGGACTTGGAGCTATTATTTGGGAATGGTGGTCAAAAGATTTAAAAGCTAACAATATAGCTACTGTAAAATCTGATTTATATAATATTTCAAATAATATAGAAGCTGTATGTTATATTTTAAAACATAATATGGATATGCTATTAATAAAAGGAACTACGACTAAACAAGAGAGTGCATTTATTAGATATTTTGGTGGTGGTACTAAAAATAGTTGGTATGCGACTAAAGTAAACAAAGTTTTAAGTAACCTTATGAAAAAGGAATTATATAAATGAAAGCTTGTATATGGTTATATATAATTTGCATAGTTGGGTTCATTTTAATAAATGGACTTATGACTACATATTTTAATTAGGAGGATATTATGGAATTAAATGAAATATTAGAATGTATAAATTTAGCTGATTATGAAGGTACTACTGAATTAAGTGTTTCTATACATGATTTAAAAACACTTAGAAACAAAATTAAACAACTTCAAACAGAAGTTAATGAATTAACTAAGGCTAATAGTATATTGGCTCATATAGTTAAACCAAAATCTTTGAGTGCATATAAAGCCAATATAATAGGAAATAAAAATGATATGCTATAAAGAACCTAATCCATTTTATGGATATTTTGATGATATATATTATGAATTGGAAGATAGTGATAGAGATGAAATAATAGAGGGTATAGAAGAACTATTATCATCTGAATATTATGAGTATACTGACGAAGTAGAAATATTTGTAACTTGTGATAATCCATCTTTTGATGAAGATAGTTTAGAGGTTAAAGTAAAAATATCGGATTATTTAACTAAAAATGAATATGATAAAATTATAGCAAAAGGGGAATAAAATGCTAGATAGACATAAAAAAGAGATACAAAGATGGTTAGACAACCTAGGTGGGCCTAAAATAGGGGTTAAAAGATTATAACATAAAGAAATATTAAAGACAATAATCTATAAACAAATGTCTATAAATTTAGGCTACTTGTTTATAGATTATTTGAATATGGAGAAATATAAAAGATACTTATGTGGGCGAGGTTATAGCAAGAACTATTATGGATATAATTAATGAGGAGTAAAAATGGGATTGTTAAATTTTGATTATATAGAAAAAGAAGTAGACGAGATATTAGAGGTATTTGAGGATTTTGAAAAAAGTCAAGAATTGAAGGAACTTAAAGAGTTGATAGAAATTGGCTATAAAATAAATCAAGATGAAAGCTATATAGCTTCCGACAATAAGAAACTAATAGTTTGTTTTGACAAAGATTGCGAAGAGTGGGAAGAATTAATTATTATGGAATTTATAATAAATTATAACGAAATAGAGTTTGCAGACATATATACTAATTTATAAGCATACTCTGAGCAAACTAATGATATAATTATGCTTATAAATGATAATTCTAACGGATAGATGTTAATATACTTAAATTTAAACAAGGAGAATAAAATGCTAGATAGACATAAAAAAGAGATACAAAGATGGCTTAATAATTCAAGTGAGCCAAAAGTGTGGGTTATAGCTATATTTAAAAAAAATTGGCAACTAAGAAAGTTCTCTACTTGTTATTGGGAGGATTATTGTTATTATATAATCGATGACGAACAGGCAGAACTTAGAAAATTACAAATAGATGAACGAAGAGCTGAATTTGAATATTACAGTGTTTTAAAACATGGATGGGTTTATACAGAGAAACCTCTATGGAATAAATATGGTCAATATAGAGTTAAGCCTATATTCAAAGTTAGGGATAAAATAAAATATAGAGATTGTAATGAAGTATGTACTATAAAAAGTATATTAGATGATAGATATATGTTGGATAATAAAGAATATATTTTATTTACCAATCAATTTGAGTATGAATTATTAAAAGATGAGTTTGAATATCCTATATTTAAGGCAACTAGTAAAGGAACGGATAAAGAATATATAGTTAAATTTACGGATTTAACTACTGGTGAAGTTGTATTTGCAATGCCAGATGCTCCATATTTAGTAGGGGTTAAAGCTAATGATTGGACTGCACATACCAATAATGATAAATGGCAAGATGTCCTTTATGACAAAGAAAAAGATTTGTATGATAAACAGCCTATTTTATGTTGGAACAATAATTATAAAACAACGAAACATATTAAGTTTTATGATGCACTAAATAAATGTATTTTTGATTATAATGGAAAAGGAAATGGTTGTAGATATGATAATTATATACCATACCCGCACCCAGAAGATAATTTTATAATTGAAATGTATAAAAATTTAAAGGATTAAAAATGTTAACTAAAGTAAAAATGCAGGTAACCCCAAAAATAAATGAAAAAGTACAAAAAATTGTATTTAACAATAAAGGTACTTGGAGGAATGGCTCTATGGAAATATTTGATACTTATAATGGCTATATTTTCATCAATGAAAATATGAAATTAACTCGTTCTGCTAGTTATGAGGTATTTGATGAATGTGAAGACGAAGAAGTATGTCCATATGCTTTTATAGCTTCAAACGGAAAAGAAAAAGAATTACCTATCTACGGGGAGGAAATAGAAGTAAGTGATAATAAAAACGAATGGACAAAAGCTAAATTTAAAGTATATATGAATGATAAACAATATCCAATATATTCAGAACTTGGTTGTCATAAATATTGGAGATACCCAAAAAAACAAATATCTTTTAAAGAGTTTCTTGAAGAAAATGGAGTTAATTGGGATATATTTTTAACAAACTGTAAAATAGAAAATCAAAGATGGTCTTTTACTAATTTATATACAACAATAAGGGAGCTAAAACAATTAGACCAAATTGAATGGATAGCAAGAGCTTTTAATTGGAACTATGCTTTACAAAAAGATAAATATTTTTGGAGTGATTTAAATAATGAATGGATAAATCTTATCAATAATACTGAGAAGGATGTGGTATGGGAGTAGAAATTGAAGCTTTACAAAAAGAGTATACAGCCAAACAAATATTTGATAATTTTTCTAAATTCTCTACATATAAAGCATATAATGTAGATGATAAATGTTTATATGTAAAAGTATACGGACAACTGTTTGAAATACTTGTAGATTTTTGTTATGGTAATAAACCAGTAATATACTTAAATGGTCAATCACCATATAATAAATTACTTGGGTACGATATAAATACAGGACCATTATTTAATACAACAAGACAAGTAAAAAAACATATTAAAAAAGAGTTCAAACGACATTTAAAAGAACATAAACAAGCAGTAGAATGGCTTGAAAAGGTGCTAAAAGGTAATAAATGAATACACCTAGTAAAGAATTAATAACAGAAGTTTTAGAGATAGAAAAACCTGACAATATAACATTAATTGTTGGTAACAAATACAATAATAATATTAAACAAACTTTGCTTATTGAATATAATGATGAAAGTGAGCCTATAATGTTCAATATCTATGAGTTTGCTTTTAAATGTAAAGAATGGGCTTTAAAACAAGGGTATGAGATTCAATCTGCTCCTTGTGATGGTATAAATATATTAAAAAAGGATACAACTAATATTTTAAAACAGTTTGATTTTTATATTAACGGTGAAAATAAAGAATTATTAGGTATATTTAAAGCTTGTGAATATATATTATTACAAATAAAGGATAACAAATGAGTGTGAAATTATTACATTATACACCATTGTGGGTTGTTGATAAAGCTATTGGTAAATGTTGGAATAAACCTACTCCACTTGAAAAAGAATTGAGATTTGATGGTATAGAAAGATTTATACCAGGTTGCAATGTTAAACGAATAGATAGGGTAGCTAATAAAAACAAACATGGCTCTACTATTGAGCATCTATATTATAATTTTGAAATAAATGGAATATCAAGAGCTTGTTTGCAGGAATTAGCAAGACATAGAATAGCGAGTTTAAGTGTTAAATCTACAAGATACACTCTTAAAGAACTTAAAAATGAAAAACCATTTATTAGTCCTTGTTTAGTTAGAAGTAAAGAGTATATTAGAGCAAATAAATATGTAGTATTACCTGATAATTTACAAATTATTGATTATATAATACAAAATTTAGAAAACTTAAGATTATCAATACAAAATGGAATATCAAATGATATAGCTAAATATTGTTTACCTGAAGCATATAAAACTGATTTAATTTGGTCTGTAAATGCACGAAGCTTACAGAATTTTTTAAAATTAAGAAGTTCTAAACAAGCTTTATGGGAGATAAGAGAATTAGCCAATGAGATATATGGGGCTATACCAAAAGACCATAAATTTTTATTTGAGGAGTGTATAAATGGAGCAATATAATTATGAAATGGAGTTGGCTTGGGCTAACAACACATTAAATGATTTTAAAGATGCAGTTGATATGTCTTTATATACAGCAGAGCAGTTAAATGAGGTATATAATATATTATATGATAAAGTATGTATAACAAATACTAATAGTCATAAAGAACAAGCCCAAGTTATGGATAGTGTTATAGATAAAATATTTTTTGGAGATTAATTATGTTAGTGATTGCAAATGGAAAAGGGTGGGAGTATGTATTAGAGGAGTTTGATGATAAAGAAAACTTTACTCAATTATTAGAGTATTTGGTTGAGAATGGTTTAAAACTAAGCGAAATACCAAAAACATTTACAGCTTTTTATTATGATTACATTAATGATAAAGAGGTAGAGATTGAGATAGAGACAGCCTCATTATTAACAAGAATACTGAAGGATTGATATGGGGAGACCACACCCAAAGCTTATAGAGCAGGTCTATTTAGAAAAAGAAGCTTGGGATAATAGCCTTTTAAAATATGAGCAAAGGCTATCTCATCTTTTAAAAACAGGGGGCATACAAGACAGTAAAGAGGTTATACTTATTATAAAAGCAACTATTAATCAGTTGTCAAGACATATTGAGGAGTTCTTCAATCTCTCATTACGAGGAAATAATAAAAAAGTACAGCTCATTTTACAAGATATATTTGGTACCCCACAAAACACAGCTTATGCTTTAATAAAAATATTATTGGGTAGGCTATTAAATGAGGAGGAGAATAGATTATTACTTGTTAGTAATTATGTTGTATCTAAATTAAAAATGTTTAACAATGTTAATAATTTTAAAGATAAAGCTCCTAAGCTATATTCATATATAGAGAATGTACAAGGTAAAAAGGGGGATAGTGAGGTTAGGAGAGCAAAATCAAGAACATCCCGAAGGTTTAAAGCTGATAACATTACACCCACTTTAGCAAAACATTTAGGAGTTATATGTATTGATTTAGTAGATAAGTCTGGTTGTGGTTTAATTAAGCTTAAACAGATAAAAGGAGCTTATGAAGTACAATTAACGAATGATGTTAAGGCTTTGTTTTTGAGGTCTAAGGCATACTTTGAGAGCTTTGTAACGACTAACTATCCTTTAGTATATCCTCCAAAACAATGGACTAAAATGATAGGCACAGGTGGGTACTATACACAAAAAGATATTAGTTTTATAAAGTTTAGGAGTTATAAAGATGCTTATATAGTTGAGCAGAGAGGCTATGATTTAGATAGATTATTTACAGTTGTTAATAAGATACAAGAAGTGCCTTATAGGATAAATAAGAATATTCTAAATGTTGTTAATACAATTATAAAACATAATCTTGTTAATCCTAAGAGCCACCCAACTAACCCCTCATTGTATGGAGATATACCATATATGGATATTCTGGAGTTACATAAACTTATCAATAAGGGTGATTATGGTAAACTAGACAGCAAAGGTAGATTTATAAAGAAAGAGGACAAGCGTAAATGGTTAAGGGCTTTAGATGAACAAGAGATTAGAATAAAAAAGATAAACTCTAAGAAGCTAACATACAAAATGGCAATAAACATAGCAGAGCGTTTTAAAAAATATGAACGCATATATTTTAGTTATACTTTAGACTTTAGAGGTAGATTATATCCTATGCAAGACTTCTTAAACCCTCAAATGAGTAGTAACATTAAACCCTTATTAGAGTTTGCAGAGGGGCAGAAGCTAACACCAGAGGGCTTATATTGGCTAAAGATACATGGAGCTAATTGTTATGGTTATGATAAGTTACCTTATGAAGAGCGTATTAAAAAGATAGAAGATAAGGTAGATGAAATACAATTAATAGCAAACGATGCCTTAGCTAATATAAAACTGTGGTATGATACTGACGAGCCTTTAATGTACCTTGCTTTTTGTTTTGCTTATGCTTCCTATTTAAAAGATAGTAATACTTTAATACATTTACCAATTCAATTAGATGCTACTTGCAGTGGTATTCAAATGTATAGCGGCTTATTAAGAGACGCCGAAGGAGCTTTAGCTGTAAATGTTATATCGAAAGATAATAAAGTAGCAGATATTTATCAAGATGTAGCGGATAGGGTTAATTACTATTTAGAGTATGGAGAGTACCCAAAATCTTTAACATACCATACAGCAGATAAAGAACTCCATACTTGTTCAACTTTAATAGAAGCACAATCCCTAAAAGGGAAAGTAACACGCAAACTAACTAAACGAAATGTAATGACACAGCCTTATTCCGTTACTCAAAGAGGTATGTTTGAGCAATTAATGGAGTTATTAGACGAATATGAGGATAATAATGAAGTCTTTTGGAAAGGTGATAAATGGGTTGTAGCACGCATTCTAACGCTCTTAAATGATAAGGCAATAGGTGAGGTGGTTAAGGGGGCTAAACGAGGTCAGATATACCTTAAAACAACGCTAAAGGAGGTATTAAAAAAAGATGATTATGTCTTTTGGTATACACCTATGTTTAACTTTCCTGTATTACAAAGAATAAAAAAAGAAGTTAAACAGAGACTTAGGACACCTCTTGCTAATCTTGTGTTGTACCACCCTACAAGAGAGACACATAAACAAAGAATGCTAAATGGGATAGCTCCTAACTTTATCCATAGCTTAGACGCTACTCTACTATATCGCACAGTAGAGAGGTGTATAGAAAGAGGGGTAAATAGTTTTTGGTTGATACATGATAGTTATGGTGTATTACCGAATGATGTAGACATATTAAATACAGAATTTAGAGAAGCTTTTATTGAGCTATTTAAACTTAATCCTTTAAAAGATTGGACTAATCAGATACTACCAACTCATTCATATATCGTAGATAAAGCTATGTTAAATACTTTAAATTTAGAGGATATTAGGTACTCAAAATATATCATTTCTTAAACGAACCTTAAACTTGCACCCATTAGGAGATAAGAAAAGGGGAGGAGAGGGTAAAGTATTTATTATATATTATATATAAGTAATTACTAATAATATGTTTAAGATATTATAAATAACTAATAAGGAGGTTATAAGATGACACTTAGAGATAAGTTATCTATGTTCTTTGATACTCTATTACAAGAGGTAGATAGTATAGATAACAATAAACTAAAAGCAATAGCTTTAGAGGGTTTATTAACAAGGATACAGTATTATTTAGATACAGTTAAACAAGCTAAAGACAAACTACAAAAGGAGAGATAAGATGAAAAAGATTAAGAAGCCATATAAAACTAAAGGGATAAATCTTGTTACTTATGCAGGTGAAGCAGAGTGGTGTAAGTATTTAGAGAAACAATTAGATACAGGTATGTATTCACCAAGGGGTAGGTATAGTGTAAACTTATTAGCTAACCCTGATACAGAGGACTTTAAGCTATTTAAAAAGAAAGTTGATGCTATAATAGATAAAGCTTATAATGAAGCTTTAAATGATGAGGGAGAAGCTAAATTATCAGCATCTAAAAAGAAAACATTGCAAAAAGCAAGTCCATTTAAAGAACATATTTTAAAAGAAAAAGATGATAATGGAGAATATACTATCGAAACAGAAACAGGTAAGGTGTATATAACACCAAAACTCAATAATGTATTAGATAAAGAGCCTGGAAAAAACTATGTAAAGCTTATAGGTAAAGGCAATGCAGAAGTACCAAGAGATAAATGTCCTGAAGTAGGTAATGGTAGTATTATCAAGTGTAAGGTGTATGTTAATCCTTATTATATGGCTACTACTAACAGCATAGGAGTTAGTTTTATATGGTCAGCTATGAAGATTATAGAACTAAAAGAGTATAGTAGTGAAGGTGGTGAGGACTTTGACGAAGATGAGGGTATAGAAGTAACTACAACGGTAAGCGTAAACGATGAAGAGGAGCTTGATTTCTAATGGCTGGTTTTACTATCAGCCTCCCTCTTTATATAGAGTTAGGTATAAAAAAGAAAAAGAACATCTATCTTAATTATAATAAACTCAATAATTTACATTATCAGCAGAGAAACCAATTAAAACAAAGGTTTACTGTTTTAATTAGTAAAGAGTTATCTAAGTGTCCTACATTTAATAAGCAGATTAAAATAACATATACTGTGTATAAGCCTACTAAGCGTAGGTATGATGTAATGAATGTGGTAGCTGTAATGGATAAGTTTTTTCAAGATGTGCTTGTAAAGAATAGTAAGATACAAGATGATAATTATACAGTAGTGCCTTTAGTAGTCGGTAAACACGGAGGAATAGATAAAGAAAATCCTAGAGTAGATGTTTTAATAGAGGAGATGGAATGTGGGGTACATTGAAGAGAATAATGGTGGAGAGTTTCTATATCATACTTCTTGCCCCTATTGTGGTAGTAGTGATGCTGTTGCTGTTTATAGTGGAGGTACTTCTTATTGTTTCTCCTGTGGAAAATCGAGCAGAGCTAAAGAAAACACTTATACAGTACATAAAGAAAAGGCTATGAGAGATTTATTAATACATGGAGAGTATAAAGAACTAAAATCAAGAGGTATATCAAGAGAAACTTGTCAAGCTTATAATTACCAAGTTGGTTATGATATTAATAATCAGCCTGTACAAATAGCAAACTATTGTAATAAAGATGGTGATATAATAACTCAAAAGCTTAGGTACAAAGATAAAACATTTAAATTTATAGGTAAGCCAAAACAAGCTCTTATGTTTGGTCAGCATCTATTTAATGCGGGGGGTAGAAAACTAACTATCACAGAAGGAGAGATAGATGCTCTCTCATTAAGAGAAGCTTTTGGTAAAGGGTTCCCTATTGTCAGTATTAAAAACGGGGCACAGTCAGCTGTTAAAGAGATTAAAGAACATATAGATTGGATAACCTCTTTTGATGAAATATATTTATGGTTTGATAATGATAAGTATGGTAAAAAAGCAATAGATGATTGTATTCCTTTACTACCTGTTGGTAAAGTTAAGATAATTAAACATTCTGAATGTAAAGACTGTAATGAAGTGCTTGTTACGAAAGGTAAAGCAGAGGTAGTGCAAACATTCTATAATGCAGAGCTATACAGACCAGATGGTTTTGTAACACCAGAGGATATTATAGAAGAAGCTTTAAAACCTATTCAAACAGGATTACCTTGGATGTATCCTAAACTCACAGAGATAACATACGGTAGGCGTTATGGAGAGATAGTGGCTTTAGGTGCGGGGGTAGCTGCGGGTAAGACAGATTTTATTATGCAGCAAATAGCTTATGATTTAGAACAAGGTTACAAAGTAGCTACTTTTATGTTAGAACAAAGTCGTTCAGAAACATTACTAAGGATAAGTGGTAAGGTAAACAAAGTATTCTATCACCTACCTGACATAGAGTATGATAAAGAACAATTAAAGGAAACAATACATAAATACAATGATAAACTATATATGTATGATAACTTTGGTAGAATAGATTGGGATACAATTAAAGCTAAGATTAGAAGTGCTACTATATCCTTTGGAGTAAAGTTGTTTTATGTTGATAATTTAACAGCACTTAACAGCCACGCAGAGGACGAAAGACGACATCTTGATGCTCTTATGGAGGAGATAGCTTCTCTGGCTAAGGAGTTGAATATATGGATACTATTGGTATCTCATTTAAACCCACCTAAAAAAGGAGTAAGCCACGAAGCAGGTGGTAGAGTAGAACAAGGACAGTTTACAGGCAGTAGGGCTATTATGAGGTGGTCGCACTTTATGATGGGTATAGAGAGAAACACCTTAGCAGAAAATATAGAAGATAGGAATAAAGGATTAGTTAGGGTTATAAAAGATAGGTTTAGTGGTAAAGCCACAGGGCAAACAATACCTTTTGTATATAATCCTGATAACGGTATATTAAAACAACTTGATGAAGAGTTTGAGATAGAAACTGAAGAGGATAATAAGGATTTTTAATATGAAAACAGCAGTAGTTGATATTGAAACTGATAACCTCTTATTAGATGTAACAACTATCCACTGTATTGGTGTTAAGATAATCGATGATGAAATAGTTAATGATACAGTAGTTTTTACCTCTAATCCTATAAGAGGTAGTTGTGGTTTATTAGATGACTGTATGGCGCTATTAAAGAAATGTGATAGAGTAGTATTCCATAATGGGATTAAGTTTGATATGCCTGTTATTAAAAAGATATTAGGTATAGACTTATGGGATTACTGTGATATATATGATACTTTATTAGCTGGTCAATTAGCTTATCCTAACTTATTTATATATGATAACAATAATTCTAAAATACCAAAGAAGCTAAAAGGCTCTTATTCCTTAGAAGCTTGGGGATATCGTTTAGGTAATTACAAAGAACACTACGATGACTGGAGTAAGCTCACAGAGGAGATGGTAGAGTATTGTAGGCAAGATATAGAGGTTACATACTCGCTATACAAGAAGCTACTGATTAAAGATATACCTAAAGAAGCTGTATGGTTAGAGAATAATTTTGCAAGGATAATACAAAGGCAAGAGGAGTATGGTGTATTGTTTGATATAAAAAAAGCACAACAACTCCATATAGAACTATTAAAAGATAAAGAACAGCTTGAAAAACAATTACAGCAGACATTTAAACCTTTAAAAGATTGGAAACCTTTAAGAGAGGTTAATAAATATACTAAAGATGGTTCTGTGTCTAAAGTATGGCAGAAACAAGTAGATAATGGTGCTTGTTATAATGATGATATGGAATGGGGGAGGTGGATAGAAGTACGGTTTAATCCCTCAAGCAGACACCATATTGCAAGGTGGTTAAAAGAGGTATATGGATGGACACCAACAGAGTTCACAGAAAAAGATAATATTATAATAAATGAGGGTGTTTTAAAAACCTTAGACTTTCCCGAAGGTAAATTATTAGCTCATTACTTTGAGGTTAATAAACTTATAGGACAATTAGCCGAGGGCAAACAAGCTTGGTTAAAGCAGGTTAGACAAGATAGTAGGATACACGGACAAGTTAATACAATAGGAGCTGTCTCAAGGCGTTGTACTCACTCAAACCCAAACCTTGCACAAACACCCTCACCACGAGCATTTAAAGGTAAGGAATGTAGAGAGTTATTTATAGTACCAAAAGATAGGAAGTTAGTTGGTTGTGATGCTTCTGGCTTAGAGCTTAGAACATTAGCACATTATCTTGCTAAGTATGATAAAGGTGCATATGGTAGGGCTGTTGTAAGCGGTGATAAATCAAAAGGAACAGATGTACATACTTTAAATCAGAAAGCTGCGGGGCTGCCTACAAGAGACGATGCAAAAACATTTGTGTACGCTTTTTTATATGGTGCAGGTGTAGATAAGCTTGGCAGTATTACAGGTGGAGGAGCTAAAGAGGGAGCTATACTAAAGAAAAAGTTTCTTGCTAAATTACCTGCTTTAAAGCAACTCATTGATGCAGTACAAAAAGCAGTTAAAACTAAAGGATATTTAAAAGCTTTAGACGGTAATAAGTTTTATATTCGTAGTCCTCATTCAGCACTTAATACTTTACTCCAAGGCTGTGGTGCTTTAATAATGAAGTATTGGTTAATTGAATATGATAAAGCATTACAGGCTAAAGGTTATAAACCTTATGGAATAGATTATGAGTTTGTGCTTAATATACATGATGAAGCACAATGTGAATGTAGAAAAGAGATAGCTGATGATGTATCTAAAATAGCACAAGAAGCTTTTTTAACTATTACTAAACAACTTAAGTTTAGAGTAAAATTAGAAGGAGAAGCAAAGATAGGAGATAATTGGTATGAAACACATTAAAAGGAGGATAAATGAGTGGTGCTTATGACTGTATAAATGAATGTGAATATGAACTTAAAAGAGATAGAAACAAACAAATAGGAGGGAGGCATTATAGTAAACATAAGATACAACCTATTGATATAATAGATGAGTATAGTATGAACTTCTTTGAGGGTAATGCTTTAAAATATATCTTAAGATATAAAGAAAAGAATGGTGTACAAGATTTAGAGAAAGCTAAAGACTATATAGATATGATAATAGAGAGATATAAAAAGGAGAGTGAATGATTACGGATATTGCAAAGTTTAACTACTTAAGAAATGAATTTAAACTTAATAAAGAATTAGAAGAGAATATGTTAATAGAGGAGGAGACAGAGTTTATAGATGCTTATAAAACATATCTTGAATTAATCTACAAGAGTACAGATGTAGCTCCTCAAATGAAAGAGGAAGCTATACTAGATTGTCTAGTAGATATGGTGGACGCTTATTGCGACTATATGTATGTATATTATGGTACTCTATTAAAATACTTAGGCACAGGAGAAGTGTTTGATAGGACACAGAAACAAACATTAATGAATACAATATTAATGGAGACCTTAGTTAGACACGGTATAAAGATATATGATGCTGGTAAAGTACCCCTAACGGATAAAGCAATGCAATTTGTAATAGATGCTAATGATAATAAGCCTATAAAAAAAACTAAAGGTAAGGTAGCTAAAGGTAAGAAGTGGATAGACCCAAAAGAGGAGATTAAAAAGCTATTAGAGGGTAGAGGGTTTAAAGCAGATTATGAAGAGGTATTAAATAATATTAAAAAGAAAATAGAGGAAGCCACTAATCCAAAAGTATTAGACATAGATGAACTACCTAATGGAGGTGATGATGAAAACAAGAGCTGATGTTATAATAAGACGAACATACGCAAGACCTAAAAATAAAGCTGAAACAGAGTTTGAAACTTGGGAGGAGATTTGTGAGCGTGTTAAAGGACATCAGCAATGGTTGTGGGAAAGGGCTAAAAAAGCACCCCTAAATAAACAAGAATTAAAAGAATTACAAGAGTTTAAACAGCTTATGCTTGATAGAAAGCTATCTACATCAGGCAGGACACTCTGGCTTGGAGGAACAGAGATAGCAAAACGCAGAGAGAGCAGTCAGTTTAACTGTTCTTTTACAAAAGTAGAAACTGTTTATGATGTTGTTGATGTATTATGGTTACTTATGCAAGGCTGTGGTGTTGGGTTTAGCCCTGTTGTTGGTACTCTTAATGGTTTTTTTAAACCTATTAAGGACATTGAAGTAATAAGAACAAAACGAAAAGCCAAGGGTGGTAAGGAATTTAATCAAGAACATTTTAAAGATGGTGTTTGGACTATAAAAGTAGGTGATAGTGCGGAAGCTTGGGCTAAGTCCATAGGTAAGTTGTTAGCGGGTAAATACCCAGCTGATAAACTTGTATTTGATTTTAGTGAACTACGCCCCGCAGGTATAAGGTTAAAAGGATATGGGTGGATAAGCTCTGGTGATGAAGCCATAGCGACTGCTTTTAAAGCAATAGCTGAAATATTGAATAAAAGAGCAGGTCAGTTATTGACAAGGATAGATATACTTGATATAGTTAATTGGTTGGGTACAATATTATCAAGTAGGAGGTCAGCACAAATAGCTTTATTTGAGTATAATCAACCAGAGTGGGAAGAGTTTGCTGTGGCAAAGAAAGACTTTTGGGTGAACAACATACAAAGAGGACAGTCTAATAATAGTTTAATATTTTATCAAAAACCTACTAAAAAAGATTTAGAACATATATTTAGTTTGATGCAAGATGCGGGGGGTAGTGAGCCTGGTTTTGTGAACGGTCAAACAGCTTTAAACAGAGCCCCTTGGTTTAAAGGAAGTAATCCGTGCTGTGAAATACTTTTAGGCAATAAGACTTTTTGTAATCTTGTTGAGATAGATATAGCTAAGTTTATAGGTGATACCACAGGTCTGCATAGGGCTATTGAGTTAGGGGCACGGGCTAATTATAGGCAAACACTTGTTAATCTTAAAGACGGTATTCTACAAGAAGCTTGGCACTTAAACAATGAGTTTCTTAGGCTTTGTGGGGTGGGTTTAACAGGTATTGTACAAAGAGATGATTTATCAGCCTATGACCTACAAGCAATGAAAAACATTGCTATACACAGTGCTTATACTATGGCTGATGAGCTTAAGCTACAACGACCAAAGAATGTTACAACGGTTAAACCTTCTGGTACTTTAAGTAAGATAATGGCTACAACTGAGGGGGTGCATAAACCACTTGGTAAGTATATATTTAACTTTATTAATTTTGGTGTTAATGATGCTTTATTACCTGTTTTAAAGAGTGCTGGGTATGAGGTTAAACCTAATCCCAACCAACCAACTGAAGGTATGATAGTTAAGTTTCCAATTAAATGGGATAATGTTAAATTCGACCATGTAACAAGAGTAAACCCTATTACAAGAGAAGATGAGGTAGTTGAAGTAAATAATGAAACTGCTATTGAACAGTTAGAAAGATATAAAAAATATCAGGTTAATTGGTGCCAACAAAATGTATCTAATACAATATCATATTCACCTGAAGAAGTACCAGATATTATAGAATGGCTATTAAATAATTGGGAACACTATGTAGGAGTATCTTTTATATATCGAACAGACGCAAGTAAAACACCTATTGATTTAGGCTATTTGTATTTACCTCAAGAGGTTACTACTAAAGAGGAATATGAGGAATATGTTGAACAACTAAAACCTATTAATATTGATAAAGAAGTTTTTATAGATAGTATTGATAATGAAATAGAAAATCAAGAGTGTGAGGGTGGGCATTGTCCTGTTATATAAGGAGTTTATATGACCTATGAAGAATGGCATAAAGAGCATAATCAAAAAAAGAAAAACATTTTAAAGAACCTTGAAGGAAAATCTTATGAGTGTATAGTAAACTATTTTGATTATGATAATATGAAACAGAATGAAGAGGGCTTCTGCCCTCTCTATAAACAGAATAAAAAATGTCATAACATAGATAATCTTAATTGTTTCTTTTGTGGATGTCCTTTTTTTGTTTATAGTGATAATATTCCTGTTTATTATGATAGATTAAAACAAGTCAAACACTATTCAGTATGCAGTATTAAAAGTAAATTTGCAAAGGAATTTAGTTATGTAGATAATAATGGGGTTAAATGCATTAATTGTGATTGTTCTGGTTGTACTATACCACACAATAAAAAGTTTGTTGAAAGACATATTAAAGATATGTTATATACAAAAGATATGCCCGACAGTTGTAGTTTTTTAGAAGAACTTAGGAATGTACAGATGTTTGATATATTAGATAAATATAAACTATTTTAAAGGTATTAAATGACAATATTGTTAGATATAGAAACAGCCCCCTCTATGGCTTTTGTGTGGGGTATGTGGAAACAGAACATTAATCCTGATTTATTGATAGATAGGGGTTATATTATGAGCTGTGCTATTAAAGAGTTAGGTAATAAACACATCACCTATCTTGAAAATAGAACAGAAGATGATTATGAGATTACTAAAAGCATAGTAGATTGGTTACATAAAGCAGACTATGTTATAGCACACAATGGTAAAAGATTTGATATACCTTTTATTAGAGCTAGGGCTGTGGTACATAATATACCCCCTCCATCACCACATAAAGACATAGATACTTTACAAATAGCTAAAAAAGTATTTAGGTTTACAAGAAATACATTAGCTAACTTATGTGAAGAGTTACAGGTTAATAATCAAAAGCTTAAACACAGTAATTTTCCTGGAGCTAAGTTATGGGTGGAGTGTATGAAAGGTAATGATAAAGCTTGGAAAGAGATGAAAGAGTATAATATTATGGATATTGTATCTCTTGAAGAGGTATATCTAAAACTGCGTTCTTGGTATCACCAACACCCTAACATAAACATTGAGGATACAGATGAAACTATGAGGTGTCCTAAATGTGGGAGTGCTAACATTGTAAGGAGAGGTTATTTTACAACTAATGTAGGTAAATATCAAAGATACAGATGTAAGGAGTGTGGTGGGTGGTCTTCAAGTAGATACACTAATAACACAATAGAAAAAAGAAAAAGCTTATTAAAGTCAAGATAATAAATATGCTCTACAATCAATTCTAAGAGCTTTTAATGTAAAGATAGGCTAACATACTACCTATACAGAGTTTGTTTAAATATGTTGATTGTAGAGCTATTAAAACGGTATATATAAAAAGGAGATATAATGATAAAGATAAAACTTAAAAGTGATTACCCTATTAATACAGAAACTAAGTGTAATGTTACCATAGCAGATGAGGCAACTACTACTGATGCTGTTGAAGTGTTTTGTGATATATTAAAAATAGCAGGTTATGCGGATATATCAGTAATGAGTGCTTTATATGAAACAGCAGATGATATAAAACAAGGATTACAAGCTGATAAAGTTAGCCTACACGAGCAAGATAATGAATGCTAAAGCTTTAATAGATGGTGATAGTTTATTGTATAAAGCAGGTTTCTCTTTTGAAGAGAAAACAAATTGGAACGAGTTAGACAATGAATTAGGTGCCACAGATGAAACAGATATATCTTTATCACCTGCTTATGAGCTATCAAAGAAATCTATTGTAGAACAAATAAATATCATTAAAGAAGCTACTAAATGTGATAGCATAGAGCTGTGGTTATCAGGGCATAATAATTTTAGATTTGATGTGTTACCTACTTATAAACATAACAGATTAAAAAGCAGAAAACCTATGTCTTATGATTACTTATGGAACTTCTTAATTAAGGAATATAAAGCAAATGTAGCGGAGGGTTGTGAAGCTGATGATGTAGTTGTTTATAAGAAAACAAACTATCCAGATGATTATATATTATGTGCTATTGATAAAGATGTATTATATCAAACAGCAGGTTATCATTATAACTATGGTAACGGTAAGTGGATTGAAGTAACCCCTAAAGAAGCACATAGATTTTTCTATTATCAAATATTAGTTGGAGATACAGTAGATGGGTACAAAGGTGTTGTAGGTATAGGTAAAACAAAAGCTAATAAACTTCTTGATAACACTCCCCCAGATGAATATTGGAATATGTGTATAGAAACAGCTATGAAAGCAATGAACTTTGAAAAAAAAGAAGCTATTGAATATTTATTACCACAAGCAAGGGTAGCAAATATGCACCAAATAACAGGTAAAAATGAGGGTAAATTTAACATAGAATTATGGACACCAAATATGTAGTTTTAGAACGCCTAAACTGTGGGCTTCAGAGCTACTTTTTAAGAGTTATTGCACCCATTAGGAGAGGTAAGGTTTTATTTTATCTCTTAAGGGGGGTAAGGGGGGTTAATATATAATATATAATATATATTTAAGTAAGTATTAATAATAACACACAAGTAACAAACTATTTATTATACTACTAACGTAGATATTATAAATATTATATTACTTATTATTTATTATATAAATACTTTAAAGGAGACTTTATGGTAATAGAATTAGATGATTTAGTTGATAAACTAAAAGAGTATTTTAATACTGATGTATCAACTAATAGAAATTTAACAATAGATGATTTTAGAGTTAAACAAGGTTATAAGGAAGTTATAGATTATATTTATAATTATAATAAACAGTTACAAAGGAATATTAGTGTTAATAAAACTATATCAAGAAAAGTATAAAGAACAGTTAGCTAGTCTTTTGTGTATTTATTTTAAAGAAACAGCTTTATTAGAATATACAGGTAATATACAAATAGCTAATTCTTTTATTGATAAATATATACAGAATGGTAATTATATCTATTTAGTTGTAGATAAAGAGGATAATATAACAGGGTTTGTATTTATGTATATTAACAACTTGTATGGTTTTTCTAAAAACTATCTTGTAATAGACCACATGTATATAAAACAAAAGTTTAGAGGAGGTAAAACTACAAAACTATTATTCATTATGATAGGTAAGGTTATGAAGGACTTAGAACTTGATGCTGTTGGTACTATTTACTTAAACAGTTCAAATAAAGATAACATAACAAAGTTTGATTATAAAGACATAGCCACTGTTGTGACTGTAAAAAAAGATAGTATTGGTAAACAATATAAAAAATATACGAAAGGATTAAAATGAGTATAATACGAGAGCTTAGAACATATATGTTAGGCGCAGATATAAGTGATGTAATTGATAGGAGTGTTATTAGTTATATTGATTGTTATGGTGGAGGGGGTGGTAAAGCACCAGAAGTACAGACAGTATCGGCACCACCCCCTCCTGCTCCTCCTTCTGAAGAAGCTACTATGGAGCAGTTTGATAATGAAAAAATAGACAAAAAGAAACAAAAAGCTAAAACACAAGGAGCAAGTTCTCTACAAATACCTTTAGTAGGTACAGGAGTAGATACCACTGCAACGGTTGGAACAGCATAAGGATAATATATGGCTATTGAATTTGATATAAAGAAGCTAATGGAAGAACCTATAAAAGATAGGTTTTCTACCTTAGATAATGCACGGACAGATGTTTTAACAACAGCAAGAGATTGTGCAAAGCTAACACTTCCTTATGTACTTCCTCCAGATGGGCATAAAGAAACAGATAAGCTAAATAACCCTTATCAAAATGTTGGTGCAAGATTAGTTAATGGTTTGGCAAGTAAAATAACATTTACAATGCTACCACCTAATAATCCATTTTTTAGAATGTTTCTTGATGCTACTATTAAAGATAATCTAAAACAACAGAGTGGTGGTGGAGATGTAATAAATAAAGCAGAACAATTAGCTGTTACAATAGAGAATGATGCACAGAAGCTTATAGCTGAACAAGCTATGATTGTACCAACTGTTGAGATAATGAAATCATTAATCATAACAGGTAACTCTCTTGCTGTAAAGATAAAACCTACCACACCTATTGAAAAAGGTATAAAGGTATATAGATTAGATAGTTATGTAGTGCAGAGAGATTTTAGAGGTAATTTATTAGAGGTAATAACTAAAGAGAGTGTATCACCTTATGCTTTACCTGATGATATTTTAGAACAGCTTGATTTAGATATACAAGACGGTGATTTAAAAGATGTGTCAATCTACACCAGAGCTGTGTTAAGAGGCGGTAAGTGGTATGAGTATCAAGCTGTTGAAGATGTAGTTATAGAAGGAAGTGATGCTATATATACACCAGAAACATTTCCATATATGGCTTTAAGAACAACAGCTGTTAATGGTGATAATTATGGTCTTGGTTTAGTAACTCAACACCTAGGTGATTTTATATCCCTTGAAGCAGTTACACAACTACTGTTTGAAGCAAGTGCAGTAGCAGGTAGGGTTATATTTGGTAAAAAACCTGGCTCTGTATTAGATATTGGTGAACTAAATGGAGCAGATAATGGTGATGTTGTAGAGGGTGATTTTGACCATGATTTAACTGTTATGAGGGTAGATAAACAAGCGGACTTATCACAAGCAGCAGAGCTAAAGAAAGATATAGAGAGAAGATTAGAACAAGTATTCTTATCAGCTTCATCAGCAGTTAGACACTCTGAAAGAACAACACTTGGAGAGATTAGATATCTTGCTAATGATTTAGAGATTAGTCAAGGTGGGTTGTATTCTCTATTATCACAAGAGTTTCAAGCTCCTCTTGCAAGGCTTGTTTTAAATGAGATGGATGTTGATATGCAAGGTTATGAGTTTGTTCCTGTAACAGGTGTAGAAGCTTTAGGCAGAAACAATGACTTAAATAAACTTAGACAGTTTTCAAGTATTCTACAAGAAACACCTGTATTACAACAGACCATAGGGGAATATTTTAATGTTCAAAACTATATTGAAGATGTTACAACTGCTTCTAATTTACCTCAAGGTAGATATATAAAGTCGCAAGAACAAATACAACAAGAACAACAAGCACAGGCGGAACAACAACTGTCTATGCAAGGTGCTTCTAATGCAGTAAATGCTGCTACACAGCCACCTAAACAATAAAAACACTAAAAGGAGAATAAATGAGTTCAGTAGAAGAGTTAAAAAAGAATAAACACGCTAAGAAAGGTAATATTATTGTAGATAGTGATTATGTTCTAAGAGATAAGAAAAAAGAACAGAAAGATAAAACACTATTTCACAAAAATACAAGAGATATTACAGGTAACAATAAGGCTTATGCGGATAAACTAAAAGAAATAAAAGCACAAGCAAGAAGAGAAGCAGAGAATGATTTGAAAAATTCTGACTTTGTAGCTAATTTGACAGCTGAAATAACTAAACAAGTTCGAGAAGAGCTTTTAAAAGACACTAAAAGTAAACCCACTACAAGGGGTAAGTAATGGCTGATGAAGTAACAAACAATGAAGAGGTAACTCTTGAACTAACACCAGAGGAACAAAAAGCCCTTGAAAGGGTAAGAGGAGAGGGGGAGGATTATGTAGATAAGAACTTTAATCCTGATGGTACTCCTAAAGATACTTTTGAAATGCCAGAAAAGTTTCAAGGTAAATCAGCTGAAGAGATAGCACGAGCTTATATGGAGCTTGAGAAACTTAAAACAAAACAACAAGACAGTCCTAATACTCCTACTGAAACAGAAGCTGAAGAGGAAAATACCACAGAACAAATTGATGATACAGCAAAAGAAGCAGAGGAACAAGCTAATAAACTCTTAACTCCTAAAGACTTTAAAAAGTATGAGGAAGCTTATCTACAAGAGGGTAAACTATCTGATGACCTATATAAAGAATTAGAACAAAAAGGATTATCTAAAGAGATAGTTGATACTTATATAGACGCACAGAAAGTTAAGGGTGAAGTATATAAGAAAACTATATATGATACAGCAGGAGGTGAACAGGCGTATAATCAAATGGTTGAGTGGGCAAGGGAAAACCTATCAGAGACACAAGCTAAAAGGTTTGACCAAGACATTTTGTCAGGTGATATGAATATAGCTAAGGAAGCTATTGAAGTATTGAAACTTAGAATGGGCACACCACCAAGAAGGATAGAAGGACAAACACAAGGTAATGGCTTGAAGCCTTTTCAAACAAGAGATGAGTATTTTAAGGCTGTTAGAAACCCTGCATATAAAACAGATAGAAGGTATGCTGAATTAGTAGATAATAGATATCTTGCGGGAAGACAACAGGGTTTATATTAATTAACAGGGGTATAGGTTTCCTCCTTTTCCTATACCCTATCGTATATAAAGGAGGAGAGATGTTTTAATTTGGTAAGTAGTAAAGCCTTGAAACATTAACTGCGGTTATATGTGGATAGACAACTTTAAGAACACTAAATAAATAACATCATAAAGTTACAACTTTATTAAATTAAAACATAAGGAATTACAATGGCAATTACACCAGTAAACATAGCGGACACCACAGGTATAAGAGGTGTACCAGCAAATATGGCACTAGCCAAAGAAGTATTTAGTGGATTAGTATTAGAGGCTTTTGCAAGAAAAAATCTTGCTCTTAATTTGGTTACATCAAAAACAATTCAATCAGGTTCAAGTACATATTTTCCTGTAATAGCACAGCTTAGTGATGCAGCTATTGGGGATTATGTAGTAGGAGCTGATGTTGAAACCTCTGCTATTCCTGTAAAAGAGAGAGTTATCACAATAGACGCTCCTCAATATGTATCTCTATCTATATCAAGACTTGAGGAGAAAATACTTGAATTTGATACAAGAAGTGAGTTAGCTAATCAAATGGCTGAAGCACTTTCCACAAAAGTAGATAAAGATGTATTCTCTACGATATTACTTGCTTCACAAACAAGTGGTACAATAGACGGTATAGCTATGCAACCAGATGGTAGTGAGGTCAATAATGATGCTATTCATGATGGAGCTACTGCTGAAGAGAAAGGCGATGCTCTATTTGCAGCTACTTTTGAAGCTAATACTCTCTTTAAAGAGAAAGATGTCATAGGAGAGCCTGTGGTTGTTACAACACCTGCTAACTTTAACAACTTAGTACAATCGGCTAAAGGTATTAACAGAGATTACACAAGTGGTAATGGTGGTGTTGATACAGGTACTATTGTACAGGTAGCAGGTATTAAGTATATGTGGTCTAATCACCTACCAACTTCTACTTATGTAGATGTAGGCGAGACTAATACAAGATATCTACAAGCTCTTGCATTTACACCTGAATGTGTGGGTGTTGTTAAGCTTATGGATATTATGACAGAGATAGACCACATACCTACAAGAATACAAGAAGACTTGCTTAAGACTTGGTATTGGTTGGGTATGGGTGTATTGAAACCTGCTTGTGCTTGTGCAATTACAGGTGGAGATACAGGAGTTGCTGCTTAGTAGCAGTTATGTAGGGTTAGTAAAATAGCCCTACAATCAATTTTAAGAGCCTTTAGCTTATATGTAACTATTTATACCTTTTATTGGTTTAAATGGCTATATGTTTAAGCTAAGGCTCTTAAAACACTATATATGATTATAGTTGTTATAATGTTTTTATTAAAGATATTATAATTATTATAAAGGATAAAATATGTTATTAAATGATGCTGTTAATATTGGTTTAAGGTATATAGGAGAAACACCTGTACCTCCTGGAGTAGATATTGATACACTTAATCCACTACACGAAGCTGTAATTATTAAAGATATATTACAAGAAGTTTCAGAGGAGTTACAATCACAGGGGTGGTGGTTTAATAAAGAGGAATGGACTTTTCAGCCAGATACATCTAATCATATAGGGATACCACCAGATGTGTTGTCTTTAAAAGTAAACGGTAAAGATATAATACAAAGAGGTGGTAGTTTGTATGATAGAGAAAACAAAACATACTTGTTTACACAGCCTGTAACTGCTGATGTTATATGGAGATGGGATTTTGAAGACCTGCCTAAAACATTTGCGTCCTATGTTACATATATGGGTGCTAAACAAGCACAAGTGTTTCTAAATGGTGATGAGTTTGTTGATAGAGATTTAGAGAAACAGATAGGATATGCTTTAATTAAAGTTGAAAAAGAACATTTAAGGAACTCTAAATATAATCTTGTAAAGAATACAAGAGTAGTTGATAGGGGAACTGTTCCAAAAGGTACTAGGTAATGAGTAAGATAAATAAAATATATCCTGCCGCATACGGTGGAGAGAGTGAACAATCAGATGAGTTAATATTGGATACACAATGTAGAAAAATGGTTAATTGTGTACCTGATGTAGTAAGGGGCTTAGAGCGTAGAAATGGGTTAGACTTTATATTTAAAGTAGACGATGCTTTATTTGGTAAAAATATATTTCATACCTATGATAGAGGAGAGGGGTATGAGGAGTATATATTTTCTTTTAAAAACTCAACAACAGAGCCTATCGTTATATATGATAAATATGGTAATAAAAAGACTGTTAATTATACAGACATAGATAGTATTTATTCATACCTTATCACACAAGATATGAATAATAAAACATTGAAAGCAATTACAGTACAGGATAGAACATTTATTGCTAATACAACACAGGTTGTAGGGCAGACAACATTACCTCCGCCAGATGAGGACTATACAAATGTAGCATATTACTTTTTAAAAAGAGCTTCTAATGATACAAATAATGAATATAGATATGCAGTATATTTGAATGGTACTGCCTACACAGCAACAGGTAGTAAAAGTGATGATGCCGCAAGTTCTTTAGCAAGTAATATAAACAATAATGCAGATAATTTTAGTGCCGTAGCAGATGGAAGTATCATAAAGATAACCACAACACTAAGCTCATTTACTTTTAAATCTTGGGATAGTTGGGGTAACCAAGCAAGTATTGGCTGGAAAGGTGAGATTAGTAAGCTATCAGATTTACCTGCTAAAATGCCTTTTGACGGAACAATAGTAAAGATAACAGGGAATGATAACGATGTATTTACAACTTATTATGTAAAAGCTGTGAATGGTGTTTGGATTGAAACAAGAAGTCCTAATGACTTAAGAGGTGATTTCACTAATATGCCGATTGCAGTAGATAGACAAAGTGATGGTAGTTTCTTAGTACAAACACTAACCTGGGAGAAACTACATATAGGTGATGAGTTAACAGCACTAACACCTTCCTTTGTAAACAAAACAATACAAGACCTATTCTTTTTTAAAAATAGATTTGGTATAGCAAGTAGTGATAGTATTGTTTTAAGTGAGGAAGGTGGTTACTACAACTTTTATCCTAAAACAGCTTTACAAGTAATAGATACAGATGTAATAGATGTTTCAATAGCAAGTAATCAAGCTAATAAGATATACTTTGTTATACCTTTTCAAAGAAGTTTATATATATTTTCAAAAGAGGCACAGTGGGAGTTAACATACTCTAATACATTTAGTCCTTTAAATGTATCTATTGAATTAGTATCTTCTTATAGTTTTGATACTAATGTCAATCCCTCTGTTTCTGGGAACAGTCTATTTTTTATAGCACGAACATCAGATACACAGGCTCAATTAAGAGAATATGTTAAAGATGATAATAATAGTTTAATTGTAAAAGGTGTTAATTTAACAATAAATAGTCCTACTATGTTACCTTTTATTGATTATATAGTCTCTGAAACAGCTTTAGGGTTCACTATAATGTATTCTAAGGAAACACCTAATACATTATATGTATATAGGAAAGCTACTTCAGGAAAAGAAAGAATACAAAGTGCCTTGTTTAGGTTTGAGTTTAGTATTAGTATTGATTATATGTTTTTATTTTCTAAACGATTATATGTTGTATGGTCTGATGACACTACTTCTTATGTGCTTAATTTTGAGTTACTACCTAATCAAGATATAAAAGAGGATACAATAGATGATAGTGATACAGTTGTATCTTATAGTTCTTCCGTAACACTACCTAAATGGTATCCTAAAATAAATACAATGAAAACACCTATTGACAATGTACAAATTAAAAAGATGGGCATATATGGTAGTGGTACATTTAATGTTGATATTTTAAGAGAGAATTATAATTACACGCTAACAAGAACATATGATAGCGGTAGTTTAAAGAACAATAAAGCTACTGTTGCAGGTAGTAGTAAAGACACGGTAATAACTATAAAAAACAGTAATAATACACCATTTAGGATAACAAGTATATCTTTAGAAGGGTTTTATAAACAAACTTCTAAAGAATTAAGATAAGGAATATAAATGATAAGTTCAAAAGTATTTATAGGAGATGGTAGTACAAAGGTATTTCCTATTGATTTTGAGATATTGGGAGAGAACTATGTACAGATTTGGATAGATGATATACCAATTAATGATAAAACAAAGTATGATATAATTAACAATTCTATTGTATTTAATGACGATAATATACCAGCTATTGATGTTAAAATAATAATAACAGTAGCTACAACAGCACAAGAGATAGCAGACCTAAATGCTCCTCCAAGCGGTATAGATATTGTTAGTGATAATATAGACAATGTTAATACTGTTGCGATAGATATAGCTAGTGTTAAAACAAATAGTGATAACATTGATAGCATAAAAACAAATGCTACAAGCATAGCTGATATAAATACAGTAGCAACAGATATAAATAGTGTTAAAACAAATAGTGATAACATTGATAGTATAAAAACAAATGCTACAAACATTGATAACATTAACACAAATGCTACAAATATAGCAAATATAAATACTAATGCAAGTAATATAGACAGCATTAATACTAATGCAACAAACATAGATAGTATAAAGACAGTATCAGATGATTTAAATTTAACTGATAGCAATACTAAGATAGTAGCTACAAATATAGATAATGTAAACATAGTCGGAGAAAACATAACAGATGTTGAAACATTTGCTAAAGTATACCAGAATGCTCACGCAGAGGATATAGATGTTAGAACTGATGGGTCAGCTTTACAAGTGGGTGATTTATACTTTAATACTACTATAAAGAAAATGAAAGCTTATGATGGCACTACTTGGCAATTAGCTTCGAGTGCAGTAAATGGTATGTTAAAGAAACTAACATTTACAGGAGATGGTACTACAACTACATTTACTATCACAGATGGATATGATGCTAATTATGCAGAGGTATATCTAAATGGAACCAATGTAACAGCTGATGTAGATATTAGTGATGGACAGAATATAGTATTTAGTACAGCTCCAGCAGATGGAGATGAAATATTGGGAGTGTTCTTTGGTTCTTTTGTATTAGCAGATTGTTATACAAAAGCAGAAGCAGATACTACATTTGTAAATGTAAATGACTATGAAGATAGTGATGTAGCTACAAAAGTTCAGAATGTAATAGGAACACTTGTCAAATTAGGAGCAGATGAAATTGTTAAACAAGATGGTAGTTGGATTATAAACCAAATTAGTTCGTTTGTTTTGTTCGATGGTGCAGATGGGACAATAATATTGGCACATAATATAAGCTCTGTAACTAGAAATGATGTAGGAAGGTATGATATTGCGTTAGAAAATGATATGAAAGACACAAATTATGCAGTTTTCGGGAGTGCTTCAAAGCAATCATCGGAGGGTGCTGTTAGAGTTGCTGGATATGATTACGACACAATGTCAGTAAGTAAATTTTCAGTCAATGTGGAAATTGATAATAATAGTACAGACTTAGATGTAGATAGAGTATTTATATGTACAATTGGAGGTAGATAATGGAATTAAAATATTTTTATAAAATACAAGATAATAAATTAATTAAAGGTTCAGGTTTTAAAATTCCTGATGGTTTTATTGAATACGACAAGGACAATCCACCTCAAGAGTTTCTTGATTTACAGAACATAGAATTATTTAACAAAGCTAAAACAGATAAAATAAACGAAATAAAACAAGCTTTTAATGACGCTTTAGAACAAGGTTACACCTGTTCAAATGGTATCAAAATGGATGCTAAATCAGATGATATTATTCTTTTAAAATCAGGATATGATTTAGCTCAATCTTTAGGACAAGATACTATGACTATAACAGACTATGACAATATAGACCATACAGATATAGCTCTTGATGATGTATATACTATGATACAAGAGTTAGGAGTAAACTTTGAAACACAAAGAGTAAAAAAGAACTCTTTAAAAGCACAAGTTGATGCTTGTACTTCTACTGATGAAGTGGATAGTATAGTATGGAGTTAATAATGAAATATCCAAAACTATTACCACAATATAATGGTACATTTATGTTGTTAGAGCAATATAATATTAAAGGATATACAGTACCTTATGGCTTTGTTACAGACGGACTAACTTTAAAAACAAGGCTTCTTAGATTGGTAGTAGATAAATATCAACCTAAATTTGCTCCATTCTTTGTATTGCACGACTATTTATGTAGTATAGATAAATATAAAGAAGCTGATGAAGTTGGTGAGCAAGTATTATTTAGTATAGAAAACTCTTTAAGAACTAAACTAATGATGTGGTTTATAAGAGCATATCATAAGGTTAAATATAATGTTTAGATTTGAAGTCTTATATTTTATAGGTACTACATTGTTTGCCATATCAGCTTTGGCAATAATGTATTATACTTTTACACAACAAGGTTTTTAAAATGATACAGATACTTGGTTCATTGATTGATGCTGGAGTTAATTTGTTTAAAAGTTATTTTCCACCTGATTTAACCCCAGAACAAAAAGCTAAACTTGAAGAGGGAGAACAGGCTTTTAAACAAGCTCTAACTAATAGTTTAATAGATTATAGTAAAACTATATTGAAACAACAAGCAAGTATAGTTAGAGCGGAAGCACAGGGGGATAGTTGGTTACAAAGAAGCTGGAGACCTATAACAATGTTATGTTTTGTATTTATAATAGCAAATAACTATATTATATATCCATATTTAAGTTTATTTGGTATTAAGTCAATGATGTTAACATTACCACCTCAAATGTGGGAATTACTTAAAATAGGTCTTGGTGGATATGTAATAGGTAGAAGTGTAGAAAAGAGTGTAAAAGAATATGCAAAGGTAAAAACAAATGGACAATGAATTAGAGTTTATAAAAAAATCTCTATTAAGTTTTGATAATAAACTTGATAAGCTTAAAAATGATTTCTCAGTATCTTTTAGTAAAATAGAGTTATTGTTAGAAAAGTTAGCTAACTTTGAACAGAGAATGGACGATAGTTCTAAGAGAATACATAAAAGAATAGATAGTAATGAAAGCAGACTAAACAATATAGAGTATAATCAAAATTCAAAGGGTTGTAATGCTTTAACTTCTTTTGTGGCTATGCGACAAGAACAGTTGAAACACTATGATGGAATTATAGATGATTTTAATACCAGACTAAAAGACAATGAGAAAGCTTTAAGAGATTTACAAGATATACCTAATAAGGTATTATTTAGGGTTGTTACAAGTCTTATAGTTGCAGGGATATTAGGAATGACTACATATTACTTTACTGAACACGAATATCACAGGATTATGCAGGAAGTTAGAAAATGAGTTTTAGAACAGCATATATAAATCTTTTAGGATATGAGGGTGGTTATGTAAACGATAAAGATGATAAAGGTGGAGAAACATATAAAGGTATAGCACGAAATTATAACCCTGATTGGAAAGGTTGGGATATTATAGATAATCTAAAAGACATATCATCTAGTCAAAGCCAGTTTAAACATTTAGTTGAAAGCAATCAAGACCTAAAAAGTTTAGCTGAGACATTTTATAAAAAAGAGTATTGGGATAAATTTAATGGTGATAAATTACCTCCTATAATAGCTGAAGAGTTATTTGAACAAGCAGTAAACTTAGGTAATTGGAAAACAGCAGGTAAACAACTACAAAGAGCTTTAAATTTGTTAAATAGAAATAATAAGCTATTTAAAGATTTAGTAGTTGATGGTATAGTGGGTTATAATACTATTAGTGCTACTAAGTTAGTTAAAGAACTTAGACTATTAAAAGTATTGAATGGTTTACAGTTTATGCACTATTATAATATAGATATTAAACACCCTGAATATGAAAAGTTTGTTGGTTGGTTTGATAGGGTATAACATAATGTTTATATATATAGTGTTTTAAGAGCTTCTAAGGTATGTTTTAGGCATAAACTATTATGAGTAATGGTTTTATACCTTTTTATGTTAGGGGCTCTTAGAATTGATTGTAGGACATATTAAGTATATATTACATTTTACAGATAGCTGTGGTTAGTGTTAAATGTAGTTTATAATAAACAAAGGATAATAATGACAGGATTAAGTTTAGGAATGGCTGGACTATCCCTTATTGGGGGTATATGGCAGAACGGTGCCGCAAGTAAAGCTTATGTACAGAATGCGGAACAAGTTACTAAAAACTATTTTACAACAATAGCACAACTACAAGAACAAGCTAAATCAGCTGATGAAGCTATTAGGTTAGAGATGACCTCACAGCAGTTTGATGCTTTAAAGAATACAGCCTTAACATCAAATACAATAGTAGAAAGGAATGTTGCTGGTAACACAGCAACAAGAATTTATGAACAATCATTTATAAATAAAACAATGGCTCATAATGTACTTGCAAAGAAAGCAGAGGACACTGCTGTATCTTATGGTGTTGAGATGGAGAATAAACAAAGGGAAGCTAATAATGCAATATATGCAGGACAAGCACAGGCTATGAGTAATACTGTATCTACTACAAGCATGATAAGCAGTAGTATTAATGCTAGTATAAAAGGCTATCAATTAGGTAGTCTTGGTTTGTTTAGTTAATAAGGAGTTACTATGGAGATGTTTGGTACTTCAACTAAAAAATATAGTCTTAATCAGATTATAGGTAAGCCACAAGTAGTAGCTCACACAGCACAAGATGTAAATAATCTATTAGGTACAGTAGCACAATCAGCAGAACAAGTACATAAAGTTGTAGCAGATGAACAATCATATAGCTTGAACAAGAAGTATAATCAAGTACAAATACAATATAATGATGCTATGACTAATAGTAATGGCGATTTAGGTTTACAAACACAAGCCTATGATAACTATATTCGTGAAACTAAAAAACTTATGTCGTCAGAAGATGTAGACGAAAAAGTATTAACAAGGTTTAATGCTGTTGCTTTGAATGATATAAGTAGAATTAGAGGTATGCACGATAGGATAAGACACGAATACAATAAGAACAGGTTTTATGATAAAGTAACAACAGATGCAATAACTTATAAAAGCCTACCTCCTAAAGATAAACAACAATGGTATAAAGATAAAATAGAGCTTGGTAAACTATATAAGCTTCAGCCTAACGAAGTAGCTAAAGAGGTTATAACAAGTTTAACAAACACCTATAAAGCTTCTATAACACCAGACACTACTTTAGAACAATTAAAGGAAATGAAGGACAGTATAGAAGCTTTTAAAAAAGTAGATGATAAGCTTAATGGAAAAGATTACTTTAATAGGTCGCTTGATACTTTAAACAGATACATAGATAAGAAACAAGCAGTTGAAAATAGTGTTGTATATAGTCAAATAAATGATAGTAGTATAAGTATAAAAGATAAAAAAGATATACTTAATAATGCTAATTTACCTAAGAACATCAAACAAGCTTATGGTACTATTGTTGCTAATCAAGAACACTCATTAAAGCTTCATAATATTGCTTCATCGTCTGAAGCTGTTATAAGGAATGTAGAGATACCTTTAAAAGATGTGAAATCTTATGTTGAAAATAGACAAAAGTATGATAATAAATATACACCTGAACAAGCTAAGTATGATATGTTTAGGGCTAAAACAATAAGAGCTAAGAACAGTAAAATAAATAGCGGTGTAAGTGATGAAGTAAAAACTATTGCTAAAGAGTATATAGGACATTTACAATCAACAGGTACATACGATGACCCTAAAAAAGTAATAGCGTATGCTTCTATTTTACCTTATTCAGCTTCATTAGAAACATTTGTAAGGCGTAATAGTGTTGGTTATACAATACAAAAGAATGGCTTTATACCATCTTTTGATAATCTAAAGAACAATCAATCATTGTATGACACAGATAAAGAGTGGTATAAGACAGAAGCTAATAGATTTATAAATAAACAATCATCAATGCTGTTAAATAACCCAGATAACAATAATATAATAGCTTTAGGAGGTATGGTTAAAACTACAAGACAAGTAGGGAACATACCAACTATTGTAGATAAACTATTAGTACAGCCTGATACAACTAATGCTGATGGTATTAAACAACTTGCAACTAATATAGTAACAATAGATAAGTTAGTGTCAACTAATCCTGAATTAAGTGATAAAATATTAGGTACAGATAAAGAAAAGTTTATGTTGTATAAAGCTATGATGTTATCTACATCAGATAATGGTAATGTATTAACAGCACCAGAGATACAAAAAGTAAATGATATATTAGCCAATAAAGAGATATATAAACTTAAACCACAAGATAAGATTGACGCAGTACAATATTTTAATGATAATTATTCAAAGGCAGGTCAAACAGCTAAACAACAAATGTCGGATAAAGAATTGTTTTTAAGTTTAAAGAAAGCAGGTGTATCAGAAGATGATGCTATCAAACAAATAAACAGTATGTATCAAGTTGCTTCAGGGGATAACTATTCTCTTGTTGGTGTAAGCCCAGATAGTCCTGATTATAAGGATATAGGAGATACTTTAAAATATCTATCAACAGATGTTTTAAGTGTCAATAATAAAGATGTATTCTATACTGTAAACAATAAAGACGATACTTTAATGTTAGGTACAAAGGAAATGCCAGGTCAGTATGATACAGGTATTCCTATCCGTACAAAGTATAATATAGATGGTTCAATAGAAGAGATGGGAGTTAATGATGTAGTAGGCTTTGTTAGGACATATAAAGCAGAGCAAAGGCGTAGAGCTTTTAGTAAGACACCTGCTGGGCGTTCTATTGAATGGTTTAAACATTCAAAAGCAGATAAAGTAGGTCATTATATATATGATAAGTTTAAAGATGCTATACAGAGAAATGTAAAAGGTGATTTTGGGGTATGGAACCCACTTATAAAATCAGCTAAAACTTGGTATAACCTACCTGCTACTATACGAAAGAAGTTTGTAGATAGTAATATTAACATAATAGATAAAATAGGTATTGTACAATTTATGAAGCATTTAAAAGATAATACATCTCCATTAATTGAATTGGATAAAGGAAAGAACAATGCCAAATAATTTATTCATAGATGCAGCTGTAACTGATATACCTTTTGCTTCTGATATATTCTCTAAGAACAAACATAGCTCACCTAATTATACTGATGATAGTTTTAGTTTAACCTCACCAGAAGCAGATAAACTATTCAATGAGTATGGTGTAACAAAGTGGCAAGATAGAAGTCAGTTCACAGCTAATAATATACAATACCTAAAACAACAACTAGAGGCACATAAGACATATAAAGAAAGTGAACAAGAATTAGAGGAAGCAGGTATGTTACAAAGCACAGTAGCTCATTTAGGAGCAGGTGCTTTAAATCCTCTTAACTATGCTTTAGGTGCTGGTACATATAAAGTAGCTGGTAATGTGCTAAATAAACTTATAACATCAGAGGGAACAGCTCTTGCTGGTTTAAAAGCAGTTACACAAGGTGCTTTAGCTGCTGGTACTGATATGGCTATTCAAGAGGGTACTGTTGAAAATCAAGCTTCTGCGTTTGATGTAGATAAGTTTAAAACTGTTGTTGGAGTAGGTGCTATCTTTGGTGGTGCTGTTGGAGGTGTAGCACATACATTAACAACTGCTTATACTCCACAACGCTCAACTGTTTTAAAAGGTATGGAGAGTATGGTAGATGATAGTGCTAATGAGCTGCTATCCCCTGCTGGTAAGTTTATGGTAGATGTTCACGGTAAGTTATTAAAATCAAAGAACCCTCTTGTTAGAGATGAAGCTTTAAAGATAGAACACTCATCTATTGCTGTTGGAGATAAACAAACAGGACAGGATATTGTGCAAAGCTGGGATACAGCTAAAGATATAAAAAACCATATAGAGGGGTTTCATCAAGAATATATGGATAACCTAAAAGCAAGACAAGAAGCATCAGGACAAAACATAGCTGACTATACTTCAGATGAGTATAAACAAAAGATGCTTTGGGATTATCAAAAGGAACACGAAGCAAGTGAGTGGATAAACACATTATCAGATGAGAATAAAGCTAAGATATATAAAGAAGAAACAGGTATTGATGTAACACAAGATACTAAGGACTTGGAAGATGTTCTTATGCACAGATACTATAAAAGTATTGAGGATAAAGTAGAGATACCTGAAAGAATAAAACCTTTGACAGAGTTCTTCAAAAAGCATACAGACGAAGCTAATCTTTTGGGTACAAGAGGTATAGCTGGTAAGGTAGGTACTTTTTATAGCCACAGAATGTGGAATACTCAAAAGATAGTTAAGATGGGCTTTGATGAAGCAACAAATCGTATTGTCAATATGATGAAACAACACCCTATAACAGCTAAAGCTTTAAAAGATGGTGTAATAGATGATACTATGCTTCATAATCAAGCTATGGGTATGGTACAAAAGATACAAGAAAATGATATTAACAAGTATTTCACAGAACACGACTATATAAGACTTGCGGGTGTAGGTAACCCTACTAAAGCAAGAGTAATGAGAGTTAATGTTGCAGCTGACCCTGATATGTTTGTCCACGATGCAGAGTTAGTTACACACAGATATAATCAAAAGATGTCAGGTAGATTAGCTCTAAACGCAATAGGTATTGATAAAACACCAGATACCCATTCATTTGCTGATGCTATACAGAAGAGATTAAAAGAGATAGAACTACATGGACTAAAGATAGGTATGTCTAAAAAGGACATTGCAAGGGATATAGACAATCTTAAAGTAGCTTATGATATTATCCTTAATACAAGACAAATAAGACATAACCCTGATAGTATAGGTAGTAAGGTTACAACAGCTCTTAGAGGTGCTACAAGTGCTATATATGCAGGTGGTTTTGTTAAGTCTGCTGTTGGTGAGCTTGGCTCTGTAATATTAAAAACATCTATACCAAGTATGTTAAAATCATTTGTACCAGCACATAGTATGGCTATGCAGTTAATGAAAGAGGGTGATAAAACACTTGCTAAAGAGCTATGTGGTATGGGTATAGGGAGGCAGTTAATAGAAGGCTCTACTTTTAGTAGATTAGATATTGAGGAGCTTAAATCACATACAACTTGGTGGGAAAGAGGACTAAATGGTATAAGACATTATAGTTATAAATGGACAGGTTTTAACTTTGTAACAGCTACAAGCGACTATATAGCGGCACACGCCTTTTTGTTAGATATGATAAAGGCAAGTAAAAGAGGGAGTATAAATAAAACATTCCTTAAACAGTTGCATAGGTATGGTCTATCCTCTGAAGATGTATTAAACTTTACTAAGAAAACTAACATAGAATATTATGAAGGTAAAGATGTTATAAAGAAACTTAATATAGATGATTGGAAAGACCAAAACTATGCTTGGAAAATAAGAAGAGCTATTACAAGAATGGTAGATGATACCATACTAAGAGGCGATGGTTTAAAAATGCCTAAGTATTTAACAGATGTTAATAGTGATATAACAATGCTATTCTCACAATATCAACACTTCCCTGTTGAGGCTTATAATAGATTATTATTAGCGGGTATGGCTGATAACCCTGCTAAGTTAGCGGCTGGTGCTATTACATCAACAGCTATTATAGCAAGTGTTATGGAATTAGAGAATGAAGCATTGTTCCAATTAGGCATCAAGAAAGATAAGTTACCACAAGATGAACTGTTCAAAAGAGCTTTTGAGAAGTCTCCTATGGCAAGTGTTATGCCTGATGTATATAATCTTGCAAGAACAGCCACAGGTACATCAGACCATTATACACCTGACATAGTTAGTAAGGGGTTTGGTGCAAGTGGTTATCTAATGCAGTCTGCTTGGACTATGTATAATAAAATAGTTAAAGGTAAACATCTATCACAGAGTGATTATGATAGATTATTTAGATTAACACCTTTCTCAAGGATACCTGTTTATGGTGAATTAATGAGAACAATAGTAAATAAAGGACAAAGTAAGTGAGGGGTTACAATGAGTAAAGCAAAGCTTCAAGAAGTTGAGGAGTTACACAATCTTGTAGCTAAACAACTGAAGAAAAATCTTGATGATACTAAAGTGTTAGCACAAGCTATTACTTTTCTTAAAAATAACAACATTACTGTTGATTTACAAGAGAGTAAAGATATGCAAGATATATTTACATCGATAAATAAGTTAGTTGATAAAACAAAGGTTACAAATAATAATAATAAAGATACAATAGAACTTTTGTTATCAGACATAGCCTAAATTTAAATATGCTCTACAATCAATTTTAAGACATTTTATCTTTAAAAGGTATAAAACCATTAGAAAAGATTTAAAATGCCTATACGTTGATTGTAGAGCTATTAAAATGGTATATATGAATATGAGTTAAACTATGTGTTGAACTTTAAATATAAATCTATTATTTATAGTTGAGGACATAAATTATAAAAAAGAGGAACTATGAATATATTTTTTAATAAACCAGACTTCACAGCTGAGGAGATGATAGCTGACTTTAGGAAGTTTGTAATATATGTATGGTGGTATCTTATGTTACCTAAGCCTACAAGAATGCAGTTAGAGATAGCTTCTTATTTGCAAGAAGGACATAAGCGTATGCAACTACAAGCATTAAGAGGTATAGGTAAAACTTTCTTGACAGGTGCTTTTGTTGTATGGAGACTACTTAGAAACCCTAATGAAAGGGTATTGATTGTATCTCAAACAGGAGGACACGCAGAGAACATTGCTATCTTTATTAAAAGAATTATAAAGATGTTACCTATTACAAAGCACTTGATACCAAGAAAAGACCAGAGAGATAGTACACTGTCATTTGAAGTTAATGGTTGTGAGGTTGCAGTACAGCCGTCTGTTAAAGCAGTTGGTATAACAGGACAGTTACAAGGTAATAGAGCAACACTACTTATTAGTGATGATGTCGAGGGGCAACAAAACTCTGCTACTGAACAAATGAGAGGTAAGTTAGCTAAAGCAACAGCAGAGTATGAAGCTATATTACAAACAGATGAAGAAAGCCAGATAATTGTATTAGGTACTCCTCAATCAGCAGAGAGTATATACAATGGTTTTAAAGAAGACGGCTATGTAACAAGGATATTTCCTGCAAGATATCCAGAAGATGTGTCTGTTTATGATGATTGTTTAGCTCCTTATATCATAGAAGCACTAAGTAAAGATAATTCATTGGTTGGTAAGCCTATTGATGATAGATTTACAGAGGAAGACTTACAGAGGAGAGAAGCAAGATATGGTAGAAGTGGTTTTAAGCTTCAGTTTATGTTAGATACAACACTAAGTGATAGTGAGAAGTATCCATTAAAACTACACGACCTAATAGTGATGCCATTAGATAAAGAGGAAGCTCCTACTAAGATTATATATGGTGGAGATAATACATATAGAATACAAGAGCTGCAGAATGTAGGTTTTAGAGGAGATGGTTTCTTTAGACCAAGCTTTGTAGCTAATGATTACAAACAATACGAAGGTATCTATATGGGTATAGACCCATCAGGTAGAGGTAAAGATGCAAGTGGTTACTGTGTAATAGCTCATTTATTAGGTAAACTGTTCTTATTAGATGCTGGTGGTATTCAAGGACACGGGTATAGCGATGAGGTGTTAGTTAAATTCTCTATGATAGCACAAAAATACAAAGTTAATAAGTTATTTGTTGAGAGTAACTTTGGAGATAGTATGTTTACAACATTATTAACACCTGTTATTAATAAGATATATCCTGTTGCTATTGAAGATATAAGACACAATACACAAAAAGAGTTAAGAATTATAGATACTATGGAGCCTGTGCTTAACCAACATAGGTTTATAGTTGATAGAGGGTTGGTTGATAGGGATATACAAACAGCATTAAAGAGTGGAGGAGATGTTAGTTATAGTTTATTTCATCAGTTAACACATATTACAAAAGATAAAGGTAGTTTACTACACGATGATATACTTGATGTTGTAGCTATGGTTACAGCTCAATGGCAGAGGATATTAATACAACACCCAGATGATGCTTTAAAGAAACTAAAGAGAAAACAGAAAGAAGATATGATTAATAACTTTATACAGAGATATAAGAAACAGAATAATGTTTATAATAGAGGAGATAGGTTTAGGGGTAAAGCATTGTGAAAAAAATAAGAACAAAAGGAATGATAGTTTCAAGTATGTATAGCCACATGAAACAAGCTTGTATAGTAAGAGGTATGCAACCACCTCAATTTACAAGAAAAGAGTTATTTGATTGGTGTAACAGTAATAAATTATTCCATATTCTATATGATAAATGGGTTAAAGGTGGTTGTGTTACAGATTATATACCATCAGTAGATAGGATTGACGATTATAAAACATATACCTTTGATAATATGCAACTTATGACATTTAAAGAAAATAGACATAAGGCATATAAAGACAAGAGAGAAGGGAGAAATAATAAAATATCAAAAGCTGTTGCACAACTAACTATGAATGATACTGTATATAAAATGTATCATTCAACTGAAGAAGCAAGTAGACAAACAGGTATAGCAAGGAATGGTATATCAAGATGTTGTAATAATAAGTCTAAAACAGCAGGGGGTTATAAATGGAAGTTTATATAATAAATTACTGTATACACTACCTGTATAATTTTATGAAGAAAACCGTATAAAAAGTAAGAATACGGTACATAGCTTGTAGCTACCATAGATACGGGCTTAGAAGCGATACAAAATCTAAAAAAAGTGAGTTATTGCACCCATTAGGAGGGGGGAGAGGGGGGTAAAGTATTATTTAAGTAATATATAAAGTAATTATTAAGTATATATTAAAGTATATATTTAAGGTATAATCCCCTAGTTATATATAAGTAATTATGTTAGATATCTATAAGTAATTTATACTGCTTTGTTTAAGATAATTTTAAAAATATTATACATTATTGTTGTGTGTCTCTAAAATATTATAAAAATTTCTAAGGTAACTTTAAAAATATTATAAAAATTTCTAAGGTAACTTTAAAAATATTATAAAAATTTCTAAGATAACTTTAAAAATATTATAAAAATTTCTAAGGGGGTATCACTCACTGTAACTTTTAAATGCCCCCCATTACCTTTGAAACACCTTAACACAGCACCCTAACTTATTTTTAATACACCTCGTAAAGCTAATCTGTATCATTTGCTTATGTATTACTAACATAGTGCTTATAATTATTTAAGGATAAATTACTATTAGTGGTATCTCTTATAGATACTATTTGTATTAAGTCTTATGTAATATAACTTATGTTTATTACTACACTCAACACTTTAAAATAGGGATATATAAAATATTTAATGTATATCCCTTTTATTGCAAAAGTTGGAACACTT
>Ga0256843_1000319_pt1 | contig 41384 bp, 36 predicted proteins | sample AlvinellametaG_FD_191572 | JGI IMG/M metagenome (GOLD analysis project Ga0256843, IMG submission 191572) | Pompeii worm associated microbial communities from hydrothermal vent at the East Pacific Rise, Pacific Ocean - Alvinella | ecosystem: Host-associated > Annelida > Integument > Unclassified ...
TGCCGATACAAAAGATCAAGCTGTTCCATTAGTAGAGGGAGATAAAGTTATTTGGGAATATATTATTACAAATATTGGAACTGATACTCTTACAGATATTCAAGTAATTGATAATAAAGAAGGAGTTATTAATTGTCCAAAAAATACTCTAACACCTAAAGAAAAAATGGTTTGTATAAAAGAGTCAATAGCAAAATATCCAATATATGGATCTCCTGCAAGAGTAGTTGGAAAAGGAAAAGATAGCCAAAGAAAAGTAACTGATGAAGATAGCAGCTGGTATGCTACAAAATATATTATTGGAACTCACTTTTGGATTGACTCAAATAAAGATGGAATCTATCAAGAAGGTAAAGAAAAACCAATTCCAAATGCTTTAGTTGAATTATTTGATGCAAATGGAAATAAAATAGCCCAAACTAGAACAAATGAAAAAGGAGAGTATAGATTCTTAGTAGATGCAGGAGAATATTATGTAAGATTCCATCTTCCAGAAGAATTCAAGAAAAAAGGGTTTATTTTTGATACTCCAAAAGAGAATAATGATAATCAAATCAATATAAATAAAGCTAATGAAAAAGGAATTACTAAATTAGTTAGTGTAGGTCCAAATGCTGATACCAGACATAAAGTAGAAAACTTAACACTTGATGCTGGAGTAAATTGCGGATGTGATGCTCCAGGAATTGAACAAGGAAGCGGAGATACATTTGGAAGGGTAAGTGTAATTTTAATTTTAATGCTTACAATGTTACTTGGTTTAAGAGAGCTAGAGGCAAAAGGAGAAAATTAAGCTCTTCTCCTCCTTTTGGAGGAGAAAAAAATTAACTTTTGAAGTTATCTCCAATCATAAAAGCAAGTTCTAAAGCTTGTTTTGCATTCAATCTTGGATCACATTGTGTGTGGTATCTATCAGAAAGAGAATTCTCATCAATTGCACAAGATGTGCTTCCAGTACATTCAGTTACATCTTCTCCAGTCATTTCCAAATGGATTCCTCCTCCAATTGTGCCTTCTTTTTGGTGAATTTCAAAAAAGCTTCTTACTTCAGAAAGAATATTATCAAAATCTCTTGTTTTAAGTCCACTTGAAGTTTTCTCTACATTTCCATGCATTGGATCAATTGTCCAGACAACTTCCTTTTTAGCTTCTTTTACTGCTCTTAAAAGGGGTGGGAAAAGATCATTAATTTTTTTAGCTCCCATTCTTACAATTAGATTTAATCTTCCAGGTTCATTTTCTGGATTAAGAGCTTCTATTAATTTAATCAGTTCATCAGCTTCCATTGAAGGTCCAACTTTACATCCAATTGGATTTTTAATACCTCTAAAATATTCAATATGAGCACCATCTAAATCTCTAGTCCTATCTCCTATCCAAAGCATATGTGCTGAAGTGTTATACCAATCTCCAGTAAAACTATCAATTCTTGTTAGAGCTTCTTCATAATTTAAAAGTAATGCTTCATGAGAAGTATAGACTACTGTTTGACGAAGCTGAGGCGTTGTTTGACTATTAATTCCACAAGCATTTAAAAACTTTACAGCTTTATCAATTTGATTGCTAAGCTCTTCATATCTTTTTCCAAGAGGATGATCTTTAATAAATTCTAAATTCCACTTATGTACTTCTCTTAAATCCGCCATTCCACCTCTAGAAAAAGCTCTAATTAAATTCATTGTAGCAACTGATTGATGATAAGCTCTTATCATTCTTAATGGATCTGGTTCTCTTGCTTCTTTTGTAAATTCTATACTATTTATAATATCTCCTCTATAGCTTGGGAGTTTTATTCCATCTCTTTCTTCAAAGTCACTAGATCTTGGTTTAGCAAATTGACCAGCTACCCTTCCAATCTTTACTACCGATTTTCCACTAGAATAGAGCATTACAACTGACATTTGCAAAATAAGCTTAAAGAGCCTTTTGATAGTATCTGCATTAAAAGCATCAAAACTCTCTGCACAATCTCCACCTTGAACAATAAAAGCTTCTCCTCTTGCAACTCTTGCTAAATCTCTCTTTAAATTTCTAGCTTCTCCAGCAAAAATTAAAGGAGGATAACTTTTTAACTCTTCTTCAACCTTTTTTAGTAGCTCTTGATCTTTATAAATTGGTTGCTGTTTTATTGGAAAATCTCTCCAACTACTAGGACTCCAACTCATACTAAATCCTTCATAAAATTGTTTGGGAGATTATATCCAAACTTTGCTATTACAAAAATATTTAAAGTTTTAAATTTAAAAATTGCTAGATGCTTTTTAATTGAGTAATAAATTTCTAAATGCAATATATACTAAAGAATGAAAAAATGAGAGTTTGAAAAATAAACTTATACTCTTTTGCCAAAAGAGACTAACCTTTGAAGAAGTAATTAAAAGATTTAGCAATAGAGTCTATGAGGCTGAATTTGATAGAGTAATTGAAGTTGTAAATGGTGTTGTTGAGTTAATAAATAAGGAAGCAAAAGACTTAAAGCATTGGGCATTTAGTTTTTAACTTTTAGCTTTTTGCATTGGGCCTTCATTTTTACTCTTTCTCTTCTAATTTTTTGAGTATTTCATAAGTTTCTATAATACTTCAAATAATTTATGTATAATCTTTACTTATCTTTAACGATATTTTTATTTTTTAACCATTATTTAAAGATCATTGCCGTAAAATTAAACGTCGATTATATCAATAGAAAGGACAATAATGGCAAGAGTAGTAGTAATGGGAGGTGGTGTTGCTGGACACACTACCGCTACATTTGCAAAACATTGGCTTGGTGATGAGCACGAGGTCGTGGTAGTAACTCCAAATAGTCAATGGAATTGGATTCCATCAAATATTTGGGTTGGTGTTGGACAAATGAAGAAGGAAGATGTTGTATTTCCTCTAGCACCAGTTTATGCAAAAGCTGGAATTGATTATCGCCAAGCAAAAGCTGTATCTATTCATCCAGAAGGAAAAGAAGGAAGCGATAAACCATTTATTACTATTGAATACACTGGTCAAGGAAAAGAAGGACAAACTGAAGAGATTACTTATGATTATTTGGTAAATGCGACTGGACCAAAATTAAATTTTGATGCAACTCCAGGTCTTGGAGATGGAAATGGTCAAATTGGACCACACACAGTCTCAGTATGTACAGCAGATCATGCAGTTCATGCAAATGAAGAACTTAGAAAAATTTTTGAAAAAGCAAAATCTGGACAAAAACAAAAGATTTTGGTTGGAACTGGGCATGGAATGTGTACTTGTCAAGGTGCAGCATTTGAATATATTTTCAATATAGAACATGAAGCAAATAAAGCTGGAGTAAGAGATAATATTGAATTAAAATGGATTTCAAATGAAGCATTCTTGGGGGATTTTGGAATTGGTGGACTTCATTTAAAAAGAGGTGGATATGCAGCAAGCTCCAAACTATTTGCTGAATCTCTCTTTGTAGAAAGAGGTGTTGATTGGATGGTTGGAGCACATGTTAGCAAAGTTGAAGAAGGAAAAGCTCATTATGAACTTTTAGATGGAACAACTGGAGTTGAAGAGTTTGATTTTGCTATGCTTATTCCTCCATTTGCTGGAGTTGGACTAAAAGCTTATGATAAAAAAGGTGAAGATATTACAAGCAAACTTTTTGCTCCAAATGGATTTATGAAAGTTGATGCAGACTACTCTGGAAAACCTTATGAAGAGTGGAAAGCAAGTGATTGGCCAAGAACTTATCAAAATCCAGATTATAAAAATATCTTTGCAGCTGGAATTGCATTTGCTCCACCTCATCTAATTTCTAAACCTATGAAATCTCCAAATGGAACACCAATTAACCCAACTCCACCAAGAACTGGTATGCCAAGTGGAATTATTGGTAAAGCCGTAGCTCACTCAATTGTATCTATGATTCAAGATGGTCCAAATGCTCACTTGCATGAAGCTTCAATGGCAGAAATGGGTGCAGCTTGTGTTGCTAGTGCTGGAAAAGGTCTAACTGATGGAACAGCTGCTGCTCTTACAGTTTATCCAGTAGTTCCAGACTTTGAAAAATATCCTGGAATTGGTAGAGATTTAGACTATACATTTGGTGAAATTGGACTTGCTGGACACTGGATTAAACATATCTTACATCATATGTTTATCTGGAAAGCAAAACTTAAACCAGGTTGGACTTTAATTCCAGAATAATAAATATTAAGTCAAATTTAAGGAGAATAAAAAATGGCAGAGTTAGATCATTCAATTGAAAAAAATATTAAACCTTATGAAAAAAGTTTTGAGGTTATGGTGCCAACACCATTTGTAAAATTTATGAGAACTTGTATTATTTGGCAATTTATTAGATTCATCATTATCAACTTCAAAATGATTATGGTAGTTTTAAAAAGCCATTAATTAAAAATTATTTTTTCCCCCACTTTTTGGGGGAAGATCTATTTTGTCTCTTTGAGAAGAAGAGCTTTTTCTACTAGTTTAATGAAATCTGCTCTATAACCTTCAGGATCTTTGCCTTTATATTTTTTAGCAATTTCTAAAACTTCTTTTAATGTAATATTGCCTTTATATTTGCTATCTCTTAAAATCATGCCAAAAGATGCTACATCTTGAGCAAAGAAGAAGTCTTCATCTTTTATCTCATTACTTTTTAATGTCACAACTTTTTCCAAAAGTTTGGATTTTGAAGCGTTTACATCTTTATATCTAATTTTAATTGTTGCTAACTCTTGAGTCTTCTTTAATTGAGGTGTTTGATATTTCAAAGGAGATTTAATTGTTGCATTTTTTTCTCTTAATTTGATTTCATACAAAGCACTAACTTGATCTCCTGCTCCAATTTCTCCTGCATCTTTTTTATCATTTGAGAAATCTTCATTTGCCATTTTTCTATTTTCATATCCAACCAATCTATACTTTTTCACCAAAGCTGGATTAAATTCTACTTGAATTTTTACATCTTTTGCAACACTAAAAAGGGTAGCTCCCATCTGTTTTACCAAGACTTTCTTGGCTTCTAAAAGATTATCAATATAAGCATAATTTCCATCTCCTTTATCAGCCAATTTTTCCATTCTAGAATCTTTGTAATTTCCACTTCCAAATCCAAGCACACTTAAAAAAATCCCATCTTTTTTCTCTTTTTCAATAAGATCAATTAACTCACTCTCACTTCTTACTCCAACATTAAAATCTCCATCAGTTGCCAAAATTACTCTATTATTTCCACCTTTTATGAAATTTTCTCTTGCAATTTTGTAAGCTAATTTTATTCCTTCTCCTCCAGCAGTAGATCCTCCAGCTCTTAAAGAATCAATTGCTTTTATAATTTTTTCTTTTTGATCTCCTCTTGCACCATTTAAGACTAAACCACTAGTTCCAGCATAAACTACAATAGAGACTGTATCTTTTGCTCTTAATTGAGAAACTAAAAGTTTAAAAGCTCTCTTTAAAAGAGGCAGTTTATTTTTGCTTTGCATTGAACCTGAAACATCAATCAAAAAGACTAAATTTGACGGTGGAAATTTTTTTATCTTTTTTGCCTGTAATCCAATATGTAAAACTTTATTATTTTTATTCCAAATATTTTCTCCAAATCTTAGATTTATCTTTATAGGTTTTTCCTCTGGATATTTATAATCATAATGAAAATAGTTTATCATCTCTTCAATCCTTACTGCTCCTTTTGGAGGAAAAAGGTTATTTAGCATTAAATATCTTCTAATAATTGCATAAGAAGCAGTATCAACATCTATGCTAAAAGTTGAAAGAGGAGATTGTAAAGGATCTTTAAATCCACTTTCATCAATAAAGCTATACTCTTCAGCACTTAAATCTTCTTGTTTATCAAAAAGATATTTTGAAGTTTTTGGAGGAAGAGGTGCAACAAAAGCTTCTTTGGCATTAACTCTTGTTTTGGTAAAAATAATATCATTAGTTACTCTTTTTTTAGGGGCTCCCCCTCTTGTTGTATAACAATAAATTTGTGAGATATTTAAATCTTTACAGTTTTTTTTAAAAATTTCAAAAACTTTCTGTTTTGCTTCTTCTTTATTTGAAGCTTCTAATCTTTTGCTATTTGAACAATTTTTTGTGTTAACTTTACAAATAAAAGTAAAATTGGTTGCTTCAAGCAATCCAAAACCAAAGACTACTACAAGAGATATTTTTATAAATTTTTTCATTTTTATCTCCTTTTTTCTACTCTTTTTTTAATCTCTTTTATTATCTCTTCATCTTCTGCAAGATTTAACCATCTAAACTTTTGTCCACTTTGGATTGTACCATCTAAAATATCTCCACTATTTCGATACAAAAGGTCAAGTCGCGCAATTTCAAAACCATTTGTAATTTTTGAAAATTCCAAAAGTCTTTTTGGAGGAGAGTTAAGATTTGTATAAAGGTAACACCAACTTTTTAATCCATTTCTTCCAACTCTTCCTCTTAGTTGATGTAGTGTTGCAAGCCCAAGTCTTTCAGCTCCTACAATTACAATTACAGTTAATCTAGGAAGAGAAATTCCAACCTCAATCACAGTAGTAGCCAATAATATTTTACCATGATCTCTAAATTCTTCCAAAATCTTATCTTTATTTTTATCTTTTCCATGAGTTACGAAAACTCCTTCATACCTTCCTTCCCAAAAGTCTCTAGCTTCATCAATAGAAAAATATGAAATTTTGTTGCTCTCTTCTACTAAAGGATAGACAATTAATACTTGATGATTTTTTTTTATCTCTTCTTCTATTTTTTTCAAAAGAGCTTTAAAATCTTTTTTCCCAATAATTTTAGTCTCTATGCTTTTTTTAAATGGAACCTCATCGATTAAGCTTACATCTACGATTGCTGAATCTATCATTGCCTGAGTTCTTGGAATTGGAGTCGCAGAAAATTGTAAAAAGTGTGGTCTTTTTCCATCTTCTTGAAAAAGAGTCTCTAATTTTGCTCGCTGATTTGATCCAAAACGGTGTTGTTCATCTACCATTACCAAAGCAACTTTTGGAATTTCTTTGGAATAAAGAAGAGCATGTGTTCCAATAATAAAATCGGCTTCTTTTAAATTTCCAAGAGATTTTGACTGAGTTAGTAATGCAATTTTCATATCTTTTGGCAAAAGTCTCTTTGCTTCTTCAAAAAGTTGATTAGCAAGAATTGAGGTAGGAGCCATCAAAACTGATTTTTCCTCTTTTGCAATTACTGCTGAAGCCAAAATTACTACACTTTTCCCGCTTCCTACATCTCCAATTATAACCCTTCTTGCTGCTTTTTTGTTACTTGCTAAATCTTTTTTTATCTCTTGTATTACTCTTTTTTGGGCATTTGTCAATTTAAAAGGCAAAGAGTCAATAAATTCTTTTAAATTGGCTTTAAGAGATTTTATGGGTAGATGATGAATTCTTTTTGAACTCATCTTTTTGATATGATTAAAAGCTTCTAAAGTTTTTAAAGTTTTTATAATTCCTTCGGAAAAGTTTGTAGTTGGATTTTGCCAGGAATACTCTTTTGGAAAATGAAGCTTTAATAAAACCAAAGCTTCTTCTTTGCTAAGGCCTTCTTTTTGTAATTTCTCAAAAGTAACAAATCTTTTTAAAAGTTCTCTAAAGAGATTTTGCTTTATTGGAATTTTATATTTAGGAGTTACTTCTCCATAATTTTTTAAAGATTTTGGCTGGATTATTTGCCATCTATTTCTAAAAAAAGAGAGTTTTCCTTGGATAATATGAGTTGAACCAATTTTGAAGTGATTATAGTGATATTTTGTAGCTTTAAAAAATATTCCATAAATAGAGATTCCAAATTTTGGCAAAAAGAATAAAACTCTAAAATTTTTATCTTTAAAAGTTGTCTTTACAATTGCTTTTGCTGTAATTTTCTTTTCGGCTTCAATCTCTCTACTAAGACGATTGTCTTCATAAGATTTTGGCAAAATCAAAGCCAAATCCAAAAGAGTCTTGACTTTTAATTTTTCAAGAAGCTCTTTTGCTGTTGGAGTTGACATTTTAAGAAGTATAAAGTTTAATCAAAGATCTTACATTAGGTTCTCTTCCCAACCATTCTTTATAAAGTTGGCTCATCTGTTTAGTAGCACCCTTTTCTAAAATATGTTCTAAATATCCTAGTGCTTTTTCTTTTTTAAACTCCCCATTTTTTCCTAAACATTCAAAAAAAGCATCAGCACTAAAGACTTCTGCCCATTTATAACTATAATATCCAGCTGCATATCCCCCAGCAAAAATATGAGAAAATCCATTTTGAAATTTATTATAACTTGGAGGTTTTAAGATTGAAACTTTTTCTCTAATTTGATCTAAAAGCTCTTGAACCTCTTCTTTTTGGTAGAGTTTTTGATGCAAAATAAAATCAAATAATCCAAACTCTAATTGTCTTAACATTCCCATTGCCCAAAAGAAGTTTTTGCTCTGTTTTATCTTTTTGATCAACTCTTTTGGCATTTTTTCTTTTGTCTTGTAATGATAAGCAAATCTCTCTAGAATTGCTTCTTCAAAGGCAAAGTTTTCTAAAAATTGACTAGGAAATTCTACACTATCCCAAGCTACTCCATTTACACCGCTTAAAGATCTCTCTGGAACTTTACTAAAAATATGATGAATTGCATGTCCAATTTCATGAAAAAGAGTTACTACATCAGAGTGTCTCAAAAGAGAAGGATAATTTTTAGAAGCTTTTGGAAAATTGCAAACTACAAATGCGCTTGGAAGATGAGTATTATTTTTTGAATCTACAAAAAAGCTCTCCCAATTATGCATCCAAGCTCCGCCCCTTTTATCTTTTCTAGCTTCTAAATCTAAATACAATCTAGCAACTTTTTTCCCATCTTTTTCAATCTCCCAAACTTCTACTTCTTCTAAATATGTTTGAATATCTACCTTCTTAAACTCCATTTCAAAAAGTTCATTCAAAATTTCAAAAAGTCCTTCTACTACTCTTTTTTGCTCAAAATAAGGTTTTGTATCATTTTCATCAAAATCAAACTTCTCCTTTTTTAATTTTTCTTGATAATAAGCTACATCGTAAGCTTCTAGTTTTTCAATATTATCAACTCTTTTTGCAAACTCTTCTAATTCTAAAAATTCTTTTTTAGCCTCTTTTTTTGATTCATCTACCAAAGCCCATAAAAAATCCAAAACTCTTTTTTCGTCTTTTGCATCTCTTTTTTCAAGAGCTAAGCTTGCATAATTTTTAAAGCCCAAAATCTTGGCTTTTTCATCTCTTAAAGCTAAAATCTCATCAATAATTTCTGAATTTTGAGGAGCTCTAGTGGTGTAGGCTTTGTAAATTTTTTCTCTTAAAGATCTATTTGGACCATAAGTAATATAAGCTAAATAACTTGGAATTTGTAAGGTAAATCTCCATTTAACCTTTCCATCTTCTTCAAATTTAGCAACTTCTAAATCGCTTTGAGGAATTCCTTTGATATCTTTTTCTTCTTCAATTATCATTTCCCAAGAGTTTGTAGCATCTAAAAGATTTTGACTAAATTGATTTGAAAGTTCACTAAGTTTTTCATCAATTTCTTGAAGTCTTTTTTTCTTCTCTTTTGATAAATTTACTCCTAAGAGTTCAAAATCTTTTATTTGATCTTCTAAAAGTTTTCTTTGAACACTATTTTTAGGTTTTAACTCTTTTAACTTTTCATAGAGTTTTTTATTTTGCCCTAATTTAGTATAAAATTTACTAATAATAGGAATCGATTCTTCATAAGCTTTTTGTGTCTTTTTTGAATTTAACACACTATTTAGGTGAGAAAGTGGAGTAAAAAAGAGATCCCTTTCTTCTTCTAATTCATCAACTCTTTTTGCTAGAGTAAAATCTTTTTCTTTTGAGTTTGCAATTTTTGAGATCTCTTTTTCATGAGATTCTAAAAGCTCTTTTAATCTTTTAGGAAAACTCTCCAAATCTCCTACTTCAAATTTTTTAAACATCTCTGCCTCCCATAAAAAACTCTTTAATTATTTCTCTTGCTTTTTGAACATCACTGATTTGATTAATTTCATTTCTAAAAGCAGAAGCACCTTTAAATCCAAGTTTAGAGTAAGTATGAAGATGCTTTCTAAACAAAATTACTCCATATTCCCCATAAAAATTGATCATTTGATCAAAATGTTCTAAAATTACTTTAGAAATTAATTCTTTTGGAACAATTTGAATATCTTCTTTTAACTGCTGAAAAATCCAAGGTTTTCCAATAGCACCTCTTCCAATCATTACTCCATCACATTTTGTATATTCCAAAACCCATTTTGCTTTCTCTAAAGAGTCAATATCTCCATTTGCAATTACAGGAATTTTTACTGTTTCTTTTACCTCTTTGATTGCTTTATAATCTACCGGAGCTTTAAAACCACCAGCTCTTGTTCTTCCATGAACGGCAATAAAATCAGCTCCACTTTCTTCACAGACTCTAGCAATATTTATATGATCTTTTTTTTCAAAACCTAGTCGAATCTTTACAGAAGTATATTTTTTATTTGAATATTTTTTTATAGCTTCAATTGCCTTTGACATTTGCTTTAGATCTTTTAAAAGAGCACTGCCTTGAAAGTTTTTTACAACTTTTGGGACAGGACATCCACAATTTAAATCTACAATATCAATTCCTTCTTGAGCGTTTATTACATCTAAAGCTTTTTTGATAATTTCTGGATCATTTCCAGCAATCTGAACTGCATAAGGAGTCTCCAAAGGAGATTTTTGGAGCATCTTTAAAGTCTTTTTTGAATTATAAGCAAGAGCATTAGAGCTTATCATCTCACTTACAGTCAAATCTGCTCCAAACTTTTTTACTACACTTCTAAAAGGTAAATCTGTAAAACCAGCAAGAGGAGCTAGAGCATAAATTGGCTTATCAAAATTAAGATTCATTGCAAGCTGTCTTATTTGTGATAATATCGTCTAATTTGATATTAAAATTATTAGTTTTTAGTTTTTCATAAACTCTAAAGATTTTAAAATCTCCATCTTCATGCTCCTCAAAAAATCTTTTAATATTATCTCGCATCTCATACTCAAAAAGTGTATACAAATATGCAACTTCTGCTTTTGAACTATTTTTTGCCATCTCTTTTACAAATGCCAAATTTGCATCAGGAGAAAATTTTTTGATGATGGTTTTTGCAACTCTTAAAAAATCTTTACATTCGAATTTTTCATAATCTATAAATTTTCTTAAATGATCCAAAGAGAAATTCTCTTTTTTATCTTGATCTACTAAATCCAAAATTTTATAAAATCTTTCTTTGTCGATGAGGTCAGAGTATTTACTTAATTCATCAAAATTCCACGATTCAATAGCAATATCTAAAGCTTTTTGAATCAATTTATCACTATAGGCTTCTTTTTTTTGTAAAACTATCTTCGCAAATTCAGGTTCTTTTTTTAATTTATTAATACCATTTTTTACAACCCATTCATTATCTTTAGAAAGATATCCATCTAAACCTTTTTCTCTAAAATCTATATACTCCCCAGATTCTATTTTTTTGATAAGTTCAATTGCTCTTTTTATCTTCTCATCAGATATACTAGCTTTTGGAAGTTCTTTTAGAGTTATTTCTGAATGATTCAAAACTCCTCCAAAAGATTTTGTCTCTTCAGTAGAAAATAGATGTTTTTTAGGTTCTTTCCAAATTCCCCAATAAATTGCATCTTTTAACTCTTTTAGATCTTTTTGCAACTTTTTTTGTTTTAGGAAACTTTTTGTTCCATAAAAGGCGATATGCAAAATACTCACAATAAATAAAAGTACTGCTGGAATCATTACCCAAACAGCAATTGGAAGATCAATTGGAGTATCAAAAAAGAGTAACTCATAATCATCAGGAGCAAAAATATAAGCAGCTCCAGTAATAGCAAAGAGGAAAATAATTCCAGAGATTATATAAGTTCCCAACTTCATTTTGTGCTTCACGACCACTTTAGAGGTTAGTCGCTACTTCCTCCTTCGTTTAAATTTCAGTAGCAATTTATCAACTTTTAATTGCTAAAGATATTCTATTCTAAGTATTCTCAAAATCTAAGAATTTAAAGGAAAATTTTACCTCTAAAGTGGAAAAAAATAGCTTTTATTTGCTTTTTTTGGCTAAAAACTCCTCTTTTTCATTTACCTCTCGACAACTGATGCAATATTTTGCAAAAGGTTTAACTTTTAATCGTTCAATTCCAATTGGTTCTTCACACATTTCACAAATTCCATAAACACCTCTTTTAATTTTTTCTAAAGCAATATCAATCTCTTTTAATTCATTATAAAGTTGCTCCATTATTCTATTATCAATATCTGCATTTGAGACTAAAATTGCTAAATCTCCTTCATCTTTTGGTTCTTGTTTTTGTGCAATTAAAATATGCTCTTTTGCCTCTTCGATATTTTTTATCACTTGCTCTTTTTGCTGTAAAAGTTCAATTTCAAACTCTTTCATCTGCTCTTTTGTCAACATTAAATACTCCTATTTTATTTTTTATTTGTGATAAGGGTGGTTGTTATTTATACTTAAACCTCTAAAAATTTGCTCCATAAGAATAACTTTTATCAATTTATGTGAAATTGTTATTTTACCAAATGAAATTGCTCTATTGCTTTTATTTACAAAATTTTTTTCAAAGCCATAAGCTCCTCCTATAAAAAAATTAACTTCTGATTTATCTTTTAGTAAATTTGCAAATTCAAAACTATCAACCTCTTTTGAAGCTGGATCTAAAACAATTGAAAATCCCTTTTGAAGAGGTTTTTCAAAAAGCTTTGAGTAGATTTGTTGTGCATTTTTAGAATCTGAAACTTTTGTCAAAGATTTGTCAAAAAGTTGAATTAGTTCAATTTTTGCATAATTTTTTGAGAGTTTTTTAAAATGTTCGATCAAAGGTTCATACAAAGGATCTTTTGCTTTTTTTTCAATTATAAAAATATTTATTTTCAATCTCTTCTCCTTAAAAGATCCATTTTTCCAAAAAGATCTAAAGCTGTCTGATTGCAAACAAAAGAGCTATTAAATGGGTGTTCTAACTCAATAGTTTCAAACTCTTTAATAGAAAATCTTCTCTTTAAATCTTTTGCAAAATTTCCAAAAAGTATCAATTTTGGATTTTGCACTTTTAAATCTTCCAAAAGAGCTTTGATAAAATTTTCCCAATTTTTGATATGTTTTTTTGACTCTTTTTTTGAAGTAAAAATCAAAGCAGTATTCAAAAGTAAAATGCCTTCTGCTTCAAAATTTTTTCTTAGTTGTTCGATACTATTTATTAACTCTTTTTTTTCAATTTGAGCAATTTTTGCTTGAGATAAATCTTTGCACTCCAAATCTCCTCTTGCTACAAGCATCATTTTCAAAAAATTTCTTAAACTCGTAGCTTTATTTACCTCTTTTGAAAATCCATTCGAAGAAAAGATCTTTTTTACTCTACCATCAATAAAAGCATATCCACTTGCACTCTCTTTTCTTGGGTATGGATCTTGTCCAAAAAGAATAAATTTGACCTTTTCTTTTGGAAGAGTCAAAAAAGCTTGAAAAATTCTCTTTTTTTCTGGAAAATAACCTTGATCTTTTTCTAAAAAAAGTAGATAGTCTTTGTCAATTTTTTCTAAAGCCTTCTTTAGAGTTGGCTTCCAACTTTTATCTACATTTTCTAACATTATTTTAAAACCTCATCAAAAATTATCAAAACAAAGAAGATAAATCCCAAATATCCATTTACTGTAAAAAATGCTTTATCTATTTTTTTAAAATCTTTATGAATTAAGTAGTGTTCATATCCTAACATTAAAGCTGAAACTGCCACTCCAATCCATCCAAAAATTCCAAGAGAAGCCTCTTTTACAAAAAGCGCCCAAAAAAAGATAGTAAAAATATGAGAGATTTTTGCTAAAAGCAGAGTTTTTTTGACTCCAAGTCTTGAGGGAATTGAGTAGAGATTATGAGCTTTATCAAATTCAATATCTTGCAAACTATAAAGCAGATCAAATCCAGCAACCCAAAAAGTTACTCCAAGAGCTAAAAAAATACTCCAAAGAGGAATAGCTCCTTTTACTGCAACAACTCCAGCAATTGGTGCAAGTCCCAAAGAAATACCCAAAACAAAATGGGCTAAAGCTGAAAATCTTTTAAAAAGAGTATAACCTCCTAAAATCAACAAAATTGGGAAAGAGAGCCAAAAAGCAAGTTTATTTATCATCCAAGCAGTTGAGACAAAAATAAAAGCATTTAAAAAGATAAAAATTATCATCTCTTTTTCAGAAACTCTTCCATCAACAGAAGGACGATTTTTGGTGCGAGGGTTTAGAGCATCAATATCTCTGTCTAAATATCTATTTACTCCCATTGCAAAATTTCTAGCACTAAGAGCAGCTAAAAGTCCAAGCAAAAGGAGTTTGAACCCAAACCACCCATTGCTTGCTACAATCATTGCAATAAAAATAAATGGCAATGAAAAAATTGAGTGTTTAAACATTACCAACTCATTGAAATTTGCCAAGGTCTGTTTCAAATTTTTAGACATTTTTAGCCTTTTTTATATCACATTTTAAAACTCTTTTTAAAATCTCTTTAGAGAGAAGTTCAAGAGTATCAACCATTGAAAGATTTGGACTATTAAAACTTTTTAAAATCTCTTTTTGGCTAGGATTTTTGACTGCAACTACAATATTTGTCTCTTTATTAATTGAAGTTAGAGCATCTACTATAATTCTAGTTGTTGCTGGATTTTGAATTGCTACAATTACAGCCAAAGCACTCTCTACTCCAAAAGATTTTAAAGTATTAATATCAGTTGCTTTTGCCAAGATTACAGGTTTATCCTCTTTTCTTGCTTTTTGTAAAAGTTTATAATCGTGCTCTAAAATAATATAAGGAACATGAAGCTTCTCTAACTCTGTTGAGAGTTTTTGCCCCAAAGGACCAAATCCAATTAAAATAATATGATTTTTGTATCCATCAGAAGTAATTTCTGGAGGTTCAATATGTGAAGTATTATCATAAATTTTATCTGCAATCTTTTTAAGATTTATGATGATAAATGGAGTAATAATCATACTCAAGACAGTTGTAATAATTAAGATTTGACTTAATTTTGGATCTAAAATTGAATTTTGGGTTGCAAGTGCAAAAATTGCTAAAGCAAATTCCCCAATTTGCATTAAAGATAAAGCACTCTTTAGAGCAGTTCTTTTTTGTGTAAAAGGAAGTAGAGAAAAAAAGATAATAATAGCTTTTGTAATCATTACTCCAAAAACTAAAAGTAAAATAATCCACCAGCTATTTATTAAAGTTTGAAGTTCTATACTCATTCCAATTGAGACAAAAAAGACTCCAAGTAAAATATCTCTAAAAGTCAATAAATCTGATTCAATTCTATATTTAAATTTTGTCTCTGAAAGTGTCATTCCAGCCAAAAAAGCTCCCAAAGAGAAACTAAACCCAAAAAGATGAGCTAAATATGCAAAGCCTACTACAATAATTAAAGCGGATATTAAAAATATCTCTTCAGATTCTGCTGAAAGTGTCCATTCCAAAAAAGGTTCTAAAAGATACTGCCCAATAAGATAAAGAATTATTAAAAGTCCAATTGCATCAATTGCAGTCCAAAGCAACATAGTAGCAATTGATTGATCTTGATTTGAAAAGATACTAATCATAAGAAGAATCGGAATTACTGCAATATCTTGAAATAAGAGTACTCCTACAACAACTCTTCCAAATCCGCTATGAATCTCATTTTTTTCAGTCAACATTTTTAGCACAATTGCAGTTGATGAAAGGGCTAAAGCAAATCCAATAATAATTGCACTTTTTAACTCAACTTTTAAAATTTCGTGTGCAAAAGCTCCAAAAAAATTTCCTACAATTAAAACTTCTAACACCCCAAATAAAAAAACTTCTCTTTTCATAGCTTTGAGGTGTTTAATAGAAAATTCAAGTCCTATCATAAACATTAAAAAAACAATTCCAAACTCTGCTAAAATATGCAAAGCTTGACTATGTTTTGCATCATGTAACTCAAAAAGGTGTGTTATTATTGTTCCTGCAAAAATATATCCAATTACTGTTGGAATTTGAATCTTTTTTAATAAAACATTTAAAACAATAGAAATTAAAACCGTAATTAAAATTATTGATAAAATATTATCTATCATTTTCTTCCTATCATAAAATTTTATAAAAATAGAGAAATATCCATCGTAACTTCTGCAATAAAAGTCTTTGTAACTTTTCCTCCAAAACGGTAAACATCATCTTTATATTCTAAATACAATTCTTCATGACTTTTTGGATAAACTACACAAAGCTCTCTTGCATCACCTTCTTCTTTTGCCCTTACATAGCAAGCCATCATTCCAGTTCCACAAGCTAAAGTCTCATCTTCTACCCCTCTTTCATAAGTTCTGACATACATTTCATCAAACTCTGCTGTATAAATATTTACATTTGCATCATATTTTTCTCTAAGTTTTCTTGCCATATTTAAATCAAATTTATCAATATCTTCTACTTTTGTCACAAGATGAGGTACCCCTGTATCAATTAGCCACCAATTTTTCCCATACTCATTTATATCTTTTTGTAAAATCTTTGGAGGCAACATATCAGTTACTACATAATCCCCATTTACTTCAGAAGTAATAACTCCAGCACCAGTTAGAAATTGGCAAGAGTTATTTATAGAAATTCCTTTTTCAACTGCATAATGAGAGACTGCTCTGGTTGCATTTCCACACATCAAAGCCGTGCTTCCATCACTATTATAAAATTCCCACTCAAAATCATACTCTTTGTGAGGAACTAAAACTACAAGTCCATCGGCTCCAATACCTTTGTGTCTATCACAAAGAATTTTTGCTAATTGAGATCTATCTCTTTTATTTCTATCATGAAAAATTATAAAGTCATTTCCACTTGCATCATATTTGGTAACTGTTAACATAAAATTTTCCTTGAATTTTTTTTGAGCGTATTTTATCAAAAAAGAGAGTTTTAAGAATATATTTTTAAAGATAAAAACTTAGCAATCTATTTTTGCCAAAAAATTTATAAAATTTAATGTAAGATTTTGCTCTTTAAAAAAAGAGTCTAAGATTATTTTTTTGGATAAAATTTAAAAAGTAAAATTTAAAAAGGTGTTTTAATGTTTGTAGATAGAGTGGAGTTAAAATTAAGCTCTGGAAAAGGAGGAGCTGGGTGTGTCTCTTTTCATACAGAAAAATTTGTGGCCAAAGGTGGTCCTGATGGTGGAGATGGAGGAAGAGGAGGAAGTGTTTATATCGAAGTAGATGAAAATACAGACACTCTTTCTCATCTTAGAGGCAAAAAACACATCAAAGCAAAAAATGGAAGACCTGGAGAAGGAAAAAAAAGAGCAGGCAAAAGTGGAGAAGATGTTGTGATAAAAGTTCCTCCTGGAACTGTAATAATTGATAAAAATAGTGGAGAAATTCTTGCAGATCTTACAAAAAATGGAGAAAAAATAAAGCTTCTTGAAGGTGGAAAGGGTGGACTTGGAAATTTTCATTTCAAAAGTCCAACAAACCAAAGACCAACTTATGCCCAGCCAGGACTTCCTGGGAAGAGTTTAGATGTAATTTTTGAGATGAAATTAATAGCAGATGTTGGACTTGTAGGATTTCCAAATGTAGGAAAATCTACTTTGATCTCAACAATTTCAAATGCAAGACCAGAGATTGCAAATTATGAATTTACTACACTTACCCCAAAGCTTGGAGTTGTAAATATTGGAGATTTTGAATCTTTTGTCATGGCAGATATTCCAGGAATTATTGAAGGAGCAAGCAGTGGAAGAGGACTTGGATTTGAATTTTTAAGACACATCGAAAGAACAAAATCTCTACTTTTTATGGTTGATGCTGCAAATTATAGAGAGATGGAGTATCAAATTAAAACTTTACAAGAAGAGTTAGAAAGATATTCAAACAAGCTTTCAAAAAGACCTTTTGGAGTTGCAATTACTAAGATTGATGCTTTAGATATTGACAGTGCAAATTTAAAAATAGCTGAGATTTTAGAGTTTTTTGGATTTGATATTGAAAGTAAAATTGAAAACTTTAAAGCAGATGATAGATATTTTGGATATTATCACGCCTACAAAGATGAAACATTTAACTCTTTACCAAAAGCAGGAAAACCTTTTTTTGTGATGGGAATTTCAGCAGTTGCAAAAATAAATATAGAAGCTCTTAAATTTGCAATTTTTGATATGGTAAAAAGAGTAAAAGAGACTGAATCTAAGGAAGAAGAGTGAAAAGAGTTGTCTTAAAAGTAGGATCTCATGTTTTAACAGAAAATGGGAAAATTGCTCTAGAAAGACTTAAAAATTTAGTAGAGCTAATTGCAAAACTTCATAAAGTAGGCAAAGAGATAATTTTAGTAAGCTCTGGAGCAGTAGCAGCTGGATTTACTCAGCTTAAACTTGATAAATCAAAAGTTGCAAACAAACAAGCTCTTGCTGCAATTGGACAGCCATACTTGCTTAAAATTTATCAAACACACTTTGCTCACTTTGGAATACTCTCAGCTCAAATTCTTTTAAGTGCTGATGATTTTGATTCTAGAAAAAGAACAAGTTATGCTAAAGATGCAGTTGAAGTAATGCTAAAAAATAGAGTTGTTCCAATTGTAAATGAAAATGATGTAGTTGCAACTGAAGAGCTCGTTTTTGGAGATAATGATAGACTATCAGCTCATGTTACATATTACTTTGAGGCTGATATTTTAGCAATTTTATCAGATATTGATGGATATTACGATAAAGATCCAAACCGTTTTGAAAATGCAAAACTTCTAAAGACAGTTACAAAAATCCCTCAAGAAGCTTTAGAAGAAAATTTTACTCCAAATGGAGACTTTGCAACAGGTGGAATTGTAACAAAACTTCAATCTGCTCAATTTTTAATGCAAAGAGGCAAAGCAATGTTTCTTGGAAGTGGATTTGATTTAGAAGATGCTAAAACTCTTTTGATAGACAGAATTCATAAAGGTGGAACTTTGTTCTTGCCTTGTCAAAAGGATGAATTTTATAAAGGAGAGCAAATAAAAGATGAAGAGTAAAATTGTTTATATGGGAACTCCAGATTATGCAAAAGTAATTTTAGAGTCTTTACTACAAGAAAAAGATTTTAAAGTTACGCTAGTTTTGACTCAACCAGACAAGCCTGTTGGAAGAAAAAAAATTCTAACTCCTCCACCTGTCAAAAAAGTAGCTCTAAAACATAATCTAGAAGTAATTCAGCCAGAGACTCTAAAAGATAAATATATTATAGAAGAGATAAAGTCAAAAAATCCAGATTTTATTGTTGTAGCTGCTTATGGACAGATTTTACCAGAAGAGATTTTAAAAATTGCTCCTTGTATAAATTTGCATGCTTCTTTGCTCCCAAAATACAGAGGCGCTTCTCCTGTTCAAGAAGCAATTTTAAACCAGGATAAATTTACTGGAGTTACTTCCATGATGATGGCAAAAAGATTAGATGCTGGAGATATTTTAAGTTTTTCTTATTTGAAGCTTTCAGACAAAATTAGAGTTGATGAATTGATGCAAAAGCTCTCAAAAATGGCAGGAGAACTTATTGTAAATACTTTAAAAAATTATGCCAACTTAAATCCAATTCCTCAGTTAGATGCAAATGCTTCTTATTGCAAAAAGATAAAAAGAGCAGATGGAATTATAGACTTTGGCTTGAGTGCAACAGAAGTTTATACAAAATTTAGAGCATTTTATGGATGGCCAGGCATCTTTTTTGAAAATGGTTTAAAGCTTTTGGAAATAGAATTAGAAGATGAAAATCTAAAAGAAGAGGCTGGAAAAATTTTGAGTATTCAAAAAGAAGCAATAATTGTTGCATTTTCTAAAGGTTCAATAAGAATTGAGAAGCTTCAGCCAAAAGGTAAAAAAGCAATGAGTGCAAAAGCTTATCTTGTTGGAAGGGGTTTGAAAGTTGGAGATAAAATATTTTGATGAATTAGACTCAACTCAAAAATTTTTGTTGGAGTTGATAAAAAAGAAAAAAGCAAAAGCTCCTTTGGCAGTAATTTGCAATCATCAAACTAAAGGGGTTGGAAGTAGAGGAAATAGCTGGAGTGGCAAAAGAGGAAACTTTTTTGCTTCAATTGCTCTAGAAAAAGAGTCTCTACCTTTGGATTTAGAGCTTGAATCTGCTTCTATTTATTTTGGGTGGTTGATGATAAAAGTTTTAAGAAGTTTTGGAGCAAAAGTTTGGTTAAAATGGCCAAATGATATATTTTTGGGAGGAGAAAAGGTTGGAGGAGTAATTACAAACTACTTTCAAAAGACATTTGTAGTAGGAATTGGAGTAAATTTAAAAGATACGGATAAATTCAAAGGCTTAAATTTGAATCTTCAACCAAAAGAGATCTTAAAAGAGTATATAAAAATTTTAGAAAAATCTATAAGTTGGGAGGAAGTTTTTTTGGAGTTTTCAAAAGAGTTCCAAAAAAGTAAAAAATTTTTGATCCATTCAAATCAAGCAAAAATCTCTCTAAAAGATGCTAAACTCTTCAAAGATGGATCACTTTTTGTAGATGGAAAAAGGATTTTTTCTCTAAGATGAAAGAGATAATCTCAATTGCAAGCCAAAAAGGTGGAGTTGGAAAGACAACAACTGCTGTAAATCTTTCTGCAGCACTTGCAGAAAAAGGTATAAAAACACTTCTTATAGATTTAGATCCTCAAGCAAATGCTACAACAAATTTTGCTCTTAAAGCCAAGTTTAGCATTTATCATGCTTTACTTGGGAAAAAATCAATAGAAAAAATCATATTAAAAACCAAAATTAAAAACTTACACTTAGCACCATCAAATATCTCTCTTTTGGGAATTGAAAAAGAGTTTTATAGTTCAAAAAGTTCTAAAAAAGAGTTTATGTTAAAAGATGCTTTAAGAGGTTTAAAAGAGGAGTATGAATTTATAATTATTGATCTTCCTCCAACTGCTGGGGCAATCAGTGTAAATGCTTTGAGTGCTTCAGACTCAATTATTATTCCGATTCAATGTGAATTCTTCGCTTTAGATGGTTTGACTCAACTTCTAAATACTGTAAGTTTAATTAAAAAGACTTTGAATCCTAAACTCAAGGTAAAAGGTCTTCTTCCTACAATGTATAGCAGTACAAATAATCTTTCAAAGCAAGTTTTATCTGAACTTGAGTATCATTTTCAAGATAGACTCTTTAAAGTTGAAAAGACTCCAGTAATTATTCCTCGCAGTGTAAAAATAGCAGAATCTCCAAGCTTTGCTGAACCAGTAATTACTTATGCTTCTTACTCAAAAGGCTCTGAAGCTTATAGAAAATTGGCCAAAGCAATTTTAGCTCCTTCTTTTTAAAGAGCTAGATTTTTTGGCCTTGTAAAATTATTTACAATTTACAGAATCAATCTTATAACCTAACTTTTTATATTTTTCTAAAGCTTTTTTATTTGCTTCTTGCTTAGTTTCTGCTGTGACTTTTATAAAACCACCTGTTGGTTTTCCTGCAACATATCTATAACAAACCCACTCAGCCGCGAAAGTAAAACTTGAAAGTACTGTTAATACTAAAATAATTTTTTTCATGATCCTCTCCTCTTTAAATATTTAAAAAATAAAAGAGCTCTTTTGAAGTACTATTTTACAACAACTTCTTTAATAAAGTTTAAGAAAAGATAAAAAGGGGGTTTAGGGGGGGAGGAGGTGGAATACTATGGTGTTCGGGAGAGGAGTCGAACCTCCGACCACTTCGATGTCAACGAAGTGCTCTACCACTGAGCTACCCGAACGCTTAAGTAGAGCGAATTCTATACAAACTCTACTTAAAAAATATTTAAATTAAGACCTTTTTCTAGATCTTTTTCTTCTAGATCTACCTCTTTTTTGTTTTGGATCTCTTTTTAGAGCTTTTTGAAATAATTTTTTAATCTCTTTTTGATCTTTTCCAATTATATCAGCACCTTTTACTTTTTCATCTTCTGCTAACAAAGAGATAACTTTTAGTGCAATAGTCTCAAGATCTAAATCTTTTTTTAGTTTTTCAAGAATATTTATGGCTTGAGGAAGTATATTTTGTGTTTGAATGCTCTTTTCTAAAGTACTTTCTCTTTTTTCTAAAACATCTTCAATTCTTGGTAAAACTTTGCTTTGGATTTGAGAACCAATACTTTTTTGAATTCTCCAAAGAGCTCTAAATTCTGAAGGAGTTACAATGGAAATTGCTTCTCCATCCTTTCCAGCTCTTCCTGTTCTTCCAATTCTATGAACATAACTTGCACTATCAAAAGGGAGATGATAATTTATAACATGTGTTACACCTTCTACATCCAAACCTCTTGCTGCTACATCTGTTGCAATCAAAAGCTCTAAAGATCCCTTTTTAAAACTTCTAATAACTGCTTCTCTTTCTCTTTGATCCATATCTCCATGCAAACCTTTTGTGTTGTAACCTTGAGCATTTAAAAAATCTCTTAATCTATCAACCTCTTTTTTCATTCTGCAAAAAATAATAGCTTTTTGAGGATCTTTGAAATCTAAAAGTCTAATTAAAGCATCATCTCTTTCATTTTCTTCTACAACATAAAATTGCTGATTTATATTGGAATTTGTAACTTCACTTTTTGTAATAGATACACTTTTAGGATCTTTTAGAATCTTTTGAGCTAACTCTTTTATCTCTTTAGACATTGTAGCTGAAAAAAGAAGAGTTTGACGCTCTTTTGGAAGGTAGGCAAAAATTTTTTGAATATCTTCTAAAAATCCCATATCAAGCATCTCATCTGCTTCATCCAAAACCACAAACTTTGGCTTAATTGATATTTTTTTATTCTCTAAAAGATCCAAAAGTCTTCCTGGAGTTGCAACTACAATTGAAGCTTTTTTAATATGCTCAATCTGTCTAGAATAAGATGAACCACCATAAACAGTTGCACTTTTTATATTAAGATATTTTCCAAATCTATAGATTTCATCACTAACTTGGGTTGCAAGTTCTCTTGTTGGAACTATTACTAAAGCTTCTACTCCATTTTTTGGATCAATTTTATCTAAAATGGGAAGACCAAAAGCAGCAGTTTTTCCTGTTCCAGTGTGAGCTTGTCCAATTAAATCATTTCCATCTAAAATCAGAGGAATTGCCTCTTTTTGAATTGGACTTGGTTCTTTGAAACCTGCCTCTTTGATTGCCAAATTTAACTCATCTTTGAGATTAAAATCTAAAAAATTCATACTAACCTTTTTTTAGGCAATCAAAAAAGTTTTAAATTATTTCAACTAAAAAACTGTGCTTTTAAAATTTTGGGAGTTCACACAATTGAAGATGTAGCTAAAATATCTATAAGAAGATTGCCTATTTTTTTGAGCAGATATTATAGCCAATCTTCCTTGATCTTTTCTTAAAAGATCTTAAGCTTCATCTAAAAATTTATCAATAGATTCACATACAGTGTTTAATGTTCTGCTAAAATCTGGAAGCTTTATTAAAATATCATCAAATTTACTAAAGATGAAATCTTTGTAAAGCTCTTTTGTAATATTGAATAATTTCTTAGCTCCAATATTTCCACTAAGTCCAATTAAATCAATAAGAGTTTTTTGAAGCATTTTTGTATCTTCAATTTTGATATAAAACTCTATTTTTTTATCACTGTATCTATAATCACTTCTAAATTGAGACATAATATCTTTTAAAATATCTATATCTCCTCCAACCCCTGCTAGAGCTGCTTTTAAATCTATTTCTGGAAGTTCATAATTTTCGAATTTTGGATCTAAGTTTTTTTGAGTATTATCTACATGAATATCTTTTAGATACATTTTAAAAACAGTGTATAACTGTTTAAGATTTAGAGGTTTTGGCAAAAATGCATCCATTCCAACTTCTTTCATTTTTGCTATTTCTTGCTCTAAATTCAAAGCAGAAAGTGCAACAATTGGGAGATCTTGCCATTTACTATCTTGTCTAATTAAAGTTGTAGCTCTATATCCATCCATAACTGGCATATTAATATCCATTAAAATTAGATCTAATTCATCTCTATCTAATCCAGCTAAAATTTCTAATGCTTCTCTACCATTTTTTGCTGTTTTAATCTTCATTTTAGAGTGTTCTAAAACTTTTAAAAGCATTTTTAAATTAATTTCATTATCTTCTACTATCAAGATTCTAGCATTCTTAAAAGAGACTAAACTAGTAATAGAAAACTCTTTATCTTCAGGAACATTTGCTATAAATTCTCTTTGCTTTACGCTATTAAAATTTCTTTGCTGATTACTGCTTGTATGTTTTGCTGTCATCTTCAATCTCCTAATCTCTCCTCTTCATACTATATAGTATGACAAAATATAGATTTTGCATAATCAAACTTGAACTTTTTCTTAAACTCATTTTAGATCGTTACAAATTGTAACTTTTTATTAAAAAGTCTAAAGAAATACTTAAATATCAATAACATTAATAATTTTAAAATTTATAATTTAACTATTTTACCATATCCCCTTTTCCTATTCTATAACTTTTATCTTTATATTTCCATAAGCATTTTAAACTACTCTAGATTTAAAGCTATTTGCTTAAACTCATGTTTAAGCATTTTTAGGCAATATAATGAAAAATTACTACAAAAAGGTGCTAAATGTATACATTTAGAAGAAGACGTCTAAATCCTATTTTAAGAGATTTACTCCAAGAGACAAAACTTAGTATTGATGATTTTATCTATCCTCTTTTTATTAGAAGTGGTGAAGGTATCAAAAATGAAGTTGCTTCTATGCCAGATGTTTATCAAATGAGTATAGATGAAGCAGTAAAAGAGTGTAAGAATCTTTTAGAAATTGGGATAAGAGCTGTAATTTTGTTTGGAATTCCAGAGGTAAAAGATAGTGTAGGAAGTGATGCACTTTGTGAAAATGGAATTATTGCCTTAGCCTTAAAAGAGATTAAAAAAGAAGTTCCAGAGATGTTTGTAATAACAGATCTTTGTTTTTGCGAATATACAGATCATGGACATTGTGGAATTTTAGATTTTGAATTAAATACAGTAGATAATGATTCTACTTTGATAAATCTTGGAAGACAAGCTGTTATTCATGCAAAATCGGGTGCTGATATGATTGCTCCAAGTGGAATGATGGATCAAACAGTAACTTTTGTTAGAAAAGCTTTAGATGAGGCTGGTTTTTCTCATATTCCAATTATGAGTTATTCTACAAAATTTGCAAGTGCATATTATGGTCCTTTTAGAGATGTTGCAGAGTCTGCTCCAAGTTTTGGAGATAGAAAAAGTTATCAAATGAATCCAGCAAATAGAAAAGAAGCAATTTTAGAAAGTCTTCAAGATGAAAAAGAAGGAGCAGATATTTTGATGGTAAAACCAGCCCTAGCTTATTTGGATATTGTCAGAGATATCAAAGAAGCTTCCAAACTTCCTCTTGCCGTTTATAATGTAAGTGGAGAGTATTCTATGCTAAAAATGGCAGGAAGAGCTGGGGTGATTGATTATGAAAAAGTAATGATGGAAACTCTTCTTAGTTTTAAAAGAGCTGGAGCTGACATTATTATCACTTATCATGCAAAAGAGGCGGCAAAAATTTTAAAAGAGAGTAAAAGATGTTAAGTGCAAAAGAGTACATAGATAAAGTTTTAGGTTATATTTATAAATTCTCTCCAGGCCAAGATGAATTTTATCAAGCAACTGATGAGGTTTTTAATAGTTTGATTCCTCTTTTGGAAGAAGAAAAAAAATATCAAAAATATTCGATTTTAGAAAGGATAGTAATTCCAGAAAGAAGTATCATTTTTAAAGTAACTTGGATGGATGATTCTGGAAGAATTCGTACAAATTTAGGATATAGAGTCCAATTTAATTCTGCTCTTGGACCTTATAAAGGAGGTTTGAGATTCCATCCTACCGTAAATTTGGGAATTGTAAAATTTTTAGGGTTTGAACAAATTTTTAAAAATGCTCTAACAGGTCTTGGAATTGGAGCTGGAAAGGGAGGAAGCAATTTTAATAGAAAAGGTAAAAGCGATAATGAAATTATGCGTTTTTGTCAAGCTTATATGAATGAACTCTATCGCCATATTGGAAAGACAAAAGATATTCCAGCAGGAGATATTGGAGTTGGAGCAAAAGAGATTGGATATCTTTTTGGACAATACAAACGTCTAACTAGCAATTTTGAAGGTGTTATGACTGGAAAAGGAGTTGGGTGGGGAGGATCAATCGGAAGAAAAGAGGCAACTGGATATGGTTCTGTATATTTTGCAGAACAGATTTTAAATAAACATCAAATGGAAATTAAAGGGAAAAAGTGTGCGATTTCTGGATCAGGAAATGTAGCAATTTATACAATAGAAAAACTTCTTAGTATGGGAGCAATTCCAATTACTTGTTCTGATAGCAAAGGAACAATTATTCATCAAAAAGGAATTGATGTTAGAACTCTAAAAGCAATCAAAGAGGTAAAAAGAGAATCTCTAGAAAGATATGCTCAACTCCATCCAGATGCAATTTATATTCCAATTCATAATTATCCACAAAATGCTCATGCTGTTTGGAGTGTTCCTTGTGATGTAGCATTTCCAAGTGCCACACAAAATGAACTTAACTTAAATGATGCTAAAAATTTAGTCAAAAATGGCTGTATTTTAGTAAATGAAGGAGCAAATATGCCAACAACTCCAGATGCAATTGAGTATTTAAGAGCAAATGGTGTATTTTTTGGACCAGCAAAAGCTGCAAATGCTGGGGGTGTTGCTGTAAGTCAGCTTGAGATGGCGCAAAATGCTAGCATGCAAAAATGGAGTTTTGTAGAAGTTGATACTAAACTTTTTGGAATTATGAAAGATATTTTTGAAAAGATAGATGCAACTGCCAAAGAGTTTGGTCAAGAAGATAACTTAATTTTAGGCGCAAATATTGAAGGATTTAGAAGAGTTGCCGATGCAATGATTGATGAAGGGGCAGTTTAAGCCCCTCTTTTTATTTATTTTTTCTAAGTTCTTTAATTCTTGCTGCTTTTCCTTTTCTATCTCTTAAGTAGAAAAGTTTGGCCCTTCTTACTTTTCCTCTTCTTGTTACAGTAATACTTTCAATTGAGTCAGAATAGAGCGGAAAAATTCGTTCAATACCAATACTATTTGCTCCAATTCTTCTTACAGTAAAAGTTTTCCCAGTCCCTTGTCCTCTAATTGAGATACAGACTCCTTCAAAATTTTGGATTCTTTCTCTTTTTTCTTCTTTAATTTTTACTGCTACTCTTACACTATCTCCAGCTCTAAATTCTGGAATATTTTTTCCTTTGATTTGAGACTCTTCAAAACTCTCAATATATCTATTTCTCATTATTCTACCTTCTTTTGGATTTGAAACTATATCTTAATCAATCTCTATGATTGAGTTAAACAGATCTGGCCTGAAATACTTTGTCTTTGACAGAGCCATAAGTCTTTTTAGAGACGCAATTTTACTGTGATTTCCCTTTAGGTACTCTGAAATAACTTTTTTTTCTTCAAAAATATCAGGCTTTGTAAAGGCTGGAGCTTCCAAGATTCCTTGCTCAAAACTCTCCTCTTCTAAAGAAGAAGAATTTCCAAGTACTCCTTCAATTTGTCTTGAGATTGCATCACAAACTATTAAAGCAGGAAGCTCTCCTCCGGTTAAGACAAAATCTCCAATACTAAAGACCTCATCAGCATAAATTTCAATCAATCTTTCGTCAAATCCTTCATACCGTCCAGAAACCAATAAAATATGTTTTTTTTTGCTAAGTCTTTTTGCATCATTCTCTTTAAAGAGTTTTCCAACAGGAGTTAAAAAGATTGTATGGAGCTCTTTCGAATTTTCTCTGGCAAACTTGATTGCTCTAGATAAAGGTTCAGGAGAAAGTAACATTCCAGCTCCTCCACCTATCATTGGAGCATCTATTTTTTTATGTTTGTCGGTAGAAAAATCTCTTGGATTTAAATAATCAATTTCTATTTTTTTATTCTCTTTAGCTCTTGCTAGAATTGAAGCACTAAAATAACCTTCAATTAAACTTGGGAAAGGAGTTAAAAAGGTAAATTTCATTAGCTAGCTTTCAAAATATCGATAGCATCTTTTACAAAAATTTTTTTATTTTCTATATCCACAGATTCAATATAACGATCAATATATGGAATTAAAAAAGTTTTTGGAAGATCTTGCTTTATAAATTCATCTGCTGTAGAGATTAAAAGATAATCAATATCTAAAACTCTTTGAATATCTTTTACCTTCCCAACAACTTCTACTCCTTCAATAACTTCACATCCAATAATATCAAACCAAAAATATTCCCCATCTTTTAAAGAGCATCTTTTTTTAGTCTCTTCTTCAGTAGAGTATAATTTTATATTGGTCAAAGCTTTAGCATCTTCTGGAGTATCGAAACCTTTAAATTTGATTAAGCCTCTTTTTTGATTGTAATTTTCAATTTCCAACTTTCCCCTTGGAGTCTCAAAAGAGACTCCTTTTTTAAATTGTTCTGGAAAGTCTGTATGAAGATTTAGTTTAAGTTCTCCTTTTAATCCAACTGCTCTTCCAATTTGAGCAATCAACATCTTTGGAGATTTTTTTGATTTCTTTTCCATTTTTTGCTCATTAGATAGATTTAATACTTACCCTGTAATTTTTGCTACCTTTTGCTTTGCATCCAGAAATTACTGTCTTGATTGCATTAATCATTTTACCCTCTTTGCCAATTAATTTCCCAACATCTTCTGCTTCTGCAAAAAGGATAATTTCATCAAGTCCGATATCAATATTTTTTATCTCAATTTTTAGACTCTCTGGATATTTTACAATTAATTTTGAGTAAGCTAAAACAAAATCTTCTACCATCTAAAGGTTTACTATTTTCCAGTGATTCTTTTTACAGTAGGAGACATTTTTGCTCCAACACTCAACCAATAGTTTAATCTTTCTTCATCAAATTTGATCTCTTTTTCTTTTGCAACTGGATTATAATATCCAATAGATTCAATCCAACCACCATCTCTTCTTTTTCTGCTATCAGTTACAACGATTCTATAAAAAGGTCTCTTTTTTCTTCCCATTCTAGTTAAACGAATTACTGTCATCAATCTTTCCTTACATTAAATTATTTTTTAAAAGTCCTGACAACTCCCTTTGACGGTAAAAGACTCATCAAGACTTTTGGAAGCGAATTATATCTTTAAAATACTAAAAAAAAGTTTAAATTTGGTTTATCTCTACTCTTCTATTTTTTGCATGGCAAGGAGCAGTATGTCCTGTACAAACTGGATTGCTTTCTCCATAACTTACAATTGAAATTTTGCTAGCTGGAATTCCTTGGTTTATCAAAACACTTCTTACAGCTTTTGCTCTTTTTAATCCCAAAGCATAATTATACTCATTTGTTCCAAATTCATCACAATTCCCCTCTACCCTTACCTTTCCAATTGAAGCTAATTTTTTAATTTTTGGAATATCACTTAAGAGTCTTTTCATTTGATCTGGTTCAATATCATATCTATCACTTGAGAAATAAATCATTTTAATTCCGCTAGCACTTTTCCCATCAATACCGGTATATTTTCCACTGCTACTAACACCTCCTGCAACTTCTCCACCAGAAACCTCTGAAACTACATTTGAATCATCTGGCAAAGAAACACTAGAGCCTTCGGAAGATGAACTAGGAGAATTTTCAGAAGTATAAGATTCTTCTGGCCCAATTGAAGATGGGACTACTTGCTTTTTAGAACATCCAGTAACTAAAACAGAGACAAAAAGCAGTAAAAAAAAGAGTTTAAATTTCACTAATTGCTCCTTAGTTTTTCTAAAGGCTATTATAACGGATAAAAGATTAATGTTTAATATTTTTTCATATCAAATAAGTCTTTTGAAGCAAAATCCCCTAAGGGAAAGGAGTTTACTCCCACTCAATTGTAGCTGGTGGTTTTGAACTAATATCATAAACTACTCTATTTATTCCATCAACTTCATTTATAATTCTGCTACTGATATTTTCTAAAATATCATGAGGAATATGGGCAAAAGTTGCAGTCATTCCATCAACACTTTCAACCATTCTTACACAAACTGTATTATCATAAGTTCTATTATCTCCCATTACCCCAACAGAGCTAACATTAAGTAAAACTGTAAATGCTTGCCAAACTTTGTCATAATATCCTGAAGCCTTAAGCTCTTCTTGCATAATTTCATCACTTTCTCTAAGAAGCCTTAAAGCTTCTTCATTTACTTCTCCCATCACTCTAATTGCAAGCCCAGGACCAGGAAAAGGATGGCGATTAATCATATATTTTGGAAGACCAAGCTCAAGCCCAAGTTTTCTTACTTCATCTTTAAAAATCTCTCTCAAAGGTTCAATTAATTCAAATTTCATCCAATCTGGAAGCCCTCCTACATTATGATGAGATTTAATTGTTTTACTTGGGCCTTTAACTGAAACAGATTCAATTACATCAGTATAAAGTGTTCCTTGAGCCAAAAAACTTACCTCATCAGCATACTTTTTAGCCTCTTCATCAAAAACTTCAATAAAGGTTTCTCCAATTATTTTTCTCTTTTGTTCTGGATCAGTTACTCCTTTTAATCTACCAAGAAATTTCTTGCTCGCATCTACTGTAATTAAATCTATTCCTAAACCTTTAAACATGGCTTGAACCTGTTTTGCTTCATCTTTTCTAAGAAGCCCAGTATCTACAAAAACAGCTATTAAATTATCCTTGATTGCTTCATGTAAAAGAGCAGCAACTACTGAACTATCAACTCCTCCACTAACACCACAAAGAACTTTTCTCTCTCCTACTTTTTCTCTGATTTCTTTGATCTTTTCTTTTGCAAAAGATCCCATATTCCAAGTACTATTACATCCACAAATATATTTTGCAAAATTTTTCAACATCAAAGTTCCATATTCAGAGTGGTGCACTTCTGGATGAAACTGAAAAGCATAAATTTTTCTTTTTTCATTTGCTATTGCCGCATAAGGAGAATTTTGGCTCTTAGCAATTGCTTCAAATCCTTCTGGAAGCTTTTCGACTCTGTCTGCGTGACTCATCCAAACAGTAGAATTATCTGGAACATCTTTGAAAATTAAATTATCTTTTATAATATTTAATTTCGCCTTTCCATATTCATGATGTTTCGCTGGAACAACTTCTCCGCCAAAGTGTTGAGCAATAAGTTGCATTCCATAACAAATTCCAAGAATAGGAACTTTAAGTTCCCAGATTTTTTCATCTGGGTGATAAGCATCCTCATCATAGACTGAAGCTGGACCTCCTGAGAGAATTATTCCTTTAGGATTCCTTTTTTTGATAGCTTCAAAATCTTCTCTGTAAGGAACAACTTCTGTATAAATTCCACTTTCTCTAAGTTTTCTTGCAATTAATTGAGTATATTGAGAACCAAAATCTAAAACAACGATTGGAACACTTTTCACCTGTTTTCCTTTTTAATAGATATGTAAAATTTCAAATTGTAAATACCAAATAGCAATTGATAAAATATATCCTGCCAACACCATCCAAGCATATTTCATATGAGAACTAAAAGTATAAATTCCATGAAGTTTTCCCATAACTCCAACTCCAGCAGCACTTCCAAAAGAAATCAAACTTCCTCCAATTCCAGCTGTAAGTGTTACAAGCATCCACTGAGCTTGAGCATCACTTCCCATATTTGGATCTGCCTTTAAAACTGCACTCATTACTGGAACATTATCAATGACTGCAGAGACAAATCCAACCAAAATATTTACAACAGTTGCTCCAAGGCTCTCATAAAGCTTTGTAAAGTATTCTAAATATCCTAAAAAGTGCAAACCGCCAACAGCAGCTAAAATCCCAAAGAAAAAGAGCAAAGTATCATTTTCTATTTTTGAAATCCAAGCAAAAACATCAACTTTTTGTTCATTTTCATCAATATTTAATTTTCTATTTAAGCTAAAAGTATAAAGTTTTAGCAAAGAAAGACCAAACATCATTCCCCACATTGCTGGCATATCCAAAACTTGGTGAGTTAAAACTGCAATTGCAATTGTAAATGCAAATAAAGCCATAATAACTTTCCCACCTTTTTGAATACTTACTGGAGGTTCTCCTGGATGAAATGGAGGTTTTCCATCTGGAACTACTTTGCTAAGCAAGAATCCAGTCAAAAGCCATCCTAAAATTGAAGCTGGGAAGAGATATAAAAATTCACTAAAAGCACCTTTTCCTGCAATCCAAACCATCAAAGTAGTAATATCTCCAAATGGACTCCAAGCACCACCTGCATTTGCTGCTACTACTATATTTATAGCTCCAGGGACTAAAAATTTTTCATTGTATTTATCAATTGTAATCAAAACGGTAGATAGAATTAAAGCTGTTGTTAAATTATCAGCTATTGGAGAGATAAAAAAGGCTAAAAGTCCTGTCATCCAAAAAAGTTTTTTGTAAGTAAAGCCTTTTGAAACCAGTTTATAACGTAAAGTAGAAAAAACTTTTCTATCAATCATTGCCTCTATGTAAGTCATTGCGACAAAGAGAAAAAAGAAAATTTCAGAAATTTCTACAATCAATTTTTCTACTTCATGCTCTAAAGGTTTTCTATCATATCCATGTAAAGCGTAATAAATTCCAATTAGCATAAAAATAAAAGTTCCAATAAAAAGTGCTGGTTTTGCTTTGTTTATTCTATATTTATCTTCCATAGCAATAAAATAGTATCCCAGCACAAAAATAGCTAATGAAAGGTATCCAACCCAAGTAGTTGTCAAATCCAAAGCATGTTCCATCTATTCTCCTTGATTTTCAATATAATGAGTTCCTAAAGACTCTTTTCTCTTTAGTGCAGCCTCTACAATGGCAGCTGCTGTATTTAATCTTAACTCTAAAAGTCTTCCTATATCTCTATTTTTAGTATCATAAATAAAGTTTTTGGCTTCTAAGAGTTTTTCTCTGGTACGAATTATACCCACATCTTCCCACATAATTCTTCTTAGACGCTGTTTATACTTTTTATCATGCTCTTTATGAAGCATTGTGTCATAGTCTTTATCAAAAATTGGTCTCTTTGGAGTTTCAAAGCTTTCAGATAAGATTGCTTTAACTGCTCTTTTTGCAAATACCGCACCTTCAAGCAAAGAGTTTGATGCAAGACGATTTGCACCATGAACACCAGTACAAGCAGCTTCCCCTGCTACATATAAACCTTTAATTCCAGGAATTCTTCCATCAATATCACACTCTATTCCTCCATTTGCATAATGAAATGCTGGAGAAATTGGAACTCTATCTTCTGGAAGATTATAACCTAAAGCTTCAAAAGTTTTTGTAATGTTTGGGAATCTTTTTCTAAACCACTCCTTTTCAAACATGGAAAAATCTAAATAAGCCTTCTTGCCAGTTTTTCTTTTATAATCAAATATTGCTCTTGAGACAATATCGCGACTGGCAAGCTCTCCTCTTTTATCATAATCAAATAGAAATCTTTTTCCATCATCATCTACAATAAAAGCTCCTTCTCCTCTTAGGGCTTCTGTCAAAAGTAATTTTCTTGCAAAAGGAGTATCTACAAATACAGTTGGGTGAAATTGCATAAATTCCATATCTTTTAGAGCAATTCCTTTTTCTGTACAAATTCCATGAATATCGGCTGAGACTGTTCTTGAATTGGTATTATACTCATAAAGAGAACCTATTCCACCACTTGCAATAATTACATTCTTAGCATAAATTGTAGTTGGACGATAATTTACCATTGCTCTAATTCCATAACATCTTCCACTATCTATTAAAAGATCATAAACTAAAGTATTTCTTTGAAGTAAATGAGGATTTTGAACCATTAAAAAGTAGTGTAAATATCTTCCTGTTGCATCTCCTCCTGCGTGTAAAATTCTGCTACTTGAATGAGCTGCTTCTTTTGTGTAGAGTAAATTTCCATTCTCATCTTTGTCAAACTCCATTCCTTTGTTAATCAAATCATCTCTAAGAGCAATGGATTCTTCTGACATAATTTTTACTGCTTCTTCAAAATTATGAAATGCTCCAGCGCTTAAAGTATCTTGAATATGAAGCTTTACATCATTTTCATCTAAAGCAGTAACAATTCCTCCTTGCGCATAAAAAGTGTTACACTCCCAAGGGATATCTTTGCAAACTACTAAAACTTTTAAGCTCTTTGGAAGATTTATAGCAGCATAAAGTCCTGCAATCCCTGCTCCAATTATAATTACATCAAACTCTTTTGTTGTCATATTAGGCTCCATTTTTATTACAACTGCTAGTACAATTTGTACCATTTGAATCTAGTGTTGTATTTTGTTCTTGAGGAGGAACATAAACTGGAGGAGTTTTATATCCACAATTAGTTAAAATAAAAGAAAAAAGAACTGCTATAATTACAATATGAGAACTTCTAAAGATATTATTAAATCCTTGATCAAAAAAAGACACTACTTTACTTCCTTATCAAAATATATCTGTTTTAGAGAATTTATTAAACTTTTGCCTCCAAAATTTCAAAGAACGATTGCTTTTGTAAGTTTTAAAAATTCTCAACTTTTAATTGCTGTAAAACATCCAGCTTATCAAGTTGATTTAAATTATAATAAAGATGTGATAAAAAGCATATTAAGGAGCTTTGCCAAGCATAAAAAGGAGTGTGCTTTTTTAGAAGAAGTAAACTCCTTGAAAATAATTTATCAAAGATTAAAGAGATCCCAAAGTGCAAATTCTGACTCTATTCCAAAAATTCCAGAAAAATCTAAGGGAAGCTTTGAAATAGATGTAAAAGATAGAGATATTCAGAAAATATTATTAGAAATAAAAGAGATAATCAAAAAAAATGTTAACTAAAGAAAAATTAAATTTACTCCCAGAAGCTTGTGGAGTATATAAATATTTGGATAAAAATGGACAACTTCTATATGTGGGAAAAGCAAATAATTTGAGAAAAAGAGTAAAAAGTTATTGGCGTTTTAAAGATTCTCTTAGACCAAATCCAAATCTTTCTTCAAGAATTTTGAAAATGTTAAAAGAGGTCGATGAGGTAGAGTATATTTTAGTAGATTCTCCAATTGATGCTTTGATTTTAGAAAACTCTTTGATCAAAAAATTAAGGCCAAAATATAACATATTGCTTAGAGATGATAAAACTTATCCTTACATTTATATAGACTTAGAAGAAGATTTCCCTAGATTCGAAATTACTAGAAAAATTCTGGAGAAAAAAAAGATTCTTTATTGGGGACCTTTTCCTCAAGGAGCAAACTCTTTGTTAAAAAGTTTGTATGATTTTTTTCCACTTGTTCAAAAAAAAGGATTAAAAAGACAAAAAGGTGCCTGTCTTTTTTATCAGATCAAAAAGTGTTTGGCCCCTTGTGAAGGAAAAATTTCTAAAGAGGAGTATAAAAAAATTTTAGACCAAGCAATAAAAGCCTTAGAAAATCCAAAAATTTTAATACAAAACCTCAACTTAAAAATGTTAACTTTGGCCCAGAATGAGAGATTTGAAGAGGCTTTGGAGATTAAGAAACTAAAAAGTGATTTAGAAAAATTGCAACTTCATTCTAGTTTGGAAATTCCTAAAAGAGAGAGTTTTGATCTTTTTGTAATCGAACATGATCAGATAAAAGGCATAATTTTGAGATTTTTTGTAAGAGATGGAAGAGTTATCTCTTCAAGTTACACTTTTTTTAGAGATTTAGAAAACTTAGACTTAGCAAAATTATATAAACAAGAACTTATCTCCTTTTATAATTTACAAATTCCTCTTGTAAAAAAAATTGTTCTTGGTTCTTTAGTAGAAGACAAAGAGGAAATAGAAGAGTTTTTATCAAAAAAATCAGATCAAAAGATAGAAGTCTTAACTCCAAAGAGAGGATACAAAGCAGATCTTATAAAGCTTGCATTAAAAAATGCAAAAGAGATTTTAAAAAATAGTTATACCCAAGTAGATTTTATAAAAGAGGCTCTAGCAAAGAGATTAAAGCTAAAAAAAGTTCCAAACAAAATAGAGATTTTTGACAACTCTTCAATTTATGGAGAAGATGCAGTTGGAGCAATGGTTGTTTGGAGTGAAAATAGTTGGGAGAAAGATTCTTTTAGAAGATTTAATTTAGAAGCTAAAGATGAATATTCTCAAACAAAAGAGCTTTTAAAAAGGAGATTAAAAGAGATCGATTCTTTGCCAGATCTTTGGATAATTGATGGAGGAGATCTTTTGAGAGATCTTGCGATAAAAATTTTAAAAGAAGCAAATTTAGAAATAGATGTAATTGCTATTTCTAAAGAAAAAGTCAACCAAAAGTCAAATAGAGCAAAAGGAAAAGCTAAAGATAAAATCCATTTTTGTGATGGAATAATAGAAATAGAAGATCAAAAAGATCTTTTATGGGTTCAAAGATTAAGAGACAAAGCTCACTCTTTTGCTCTTGCTTCTCATAGAAAAAAAAGATTGAATTCTTCATTAAAGAGTAATCTTCTTTCAATTAATGGGATAGGACAAGCTACTCTAAAGAGATTGTTAGATTATTTTGGAAGTTTTGAAGCAATCTATCTTGCAAAGGAAGAGGAGCTTTCAATGGTTGTAGGCAAAGCTAAAGCAAAAGCGATCAAAAATGCACAAAAAGGAGTAAAAGAGTAAAAATAGTTGCCAATTTTTATCAAAAAATAGCTCTTTTACATCATATTTTAATATTTAATATTATATGATATGAAAAATATGACAAGGTTCTAAGCTTTACTATTTTGTTATGATTTAATTTAGAAATAGTAAAGATTCTATTTATGGAGATTCTTAGAAAGAGAGGAATTGTATTATGTTTATGATAGTAAGTCAAAAGGGTAGAAATTTAATTGCAATAGGTGAAAAACTCTTAAGAGTTTGGGGAATGGCAGATGTTTATGATGCCGCTCAAGCTTATGAGAGCGGAAGAATAAAGTTTAGTAGACGTCAAGGTTTGGTTCAACTTGGAGAAGGAAGGAAACTAAAATGCCAAGTTAGTGATGTTGCTTCTGTAATTGGTGATCTATTGCTTTGTGTAGTAAGAATTCCTGCTTGTGGAGAGGAGATTGATGAAGAAATTGAAGAAGATATCGATATTTCTCCAAGATACAAAAAAAGATACAAACATAAAAGTACAACTGAAATTGAAGAAGATATTGCAGATAATCTTTTAGAGATTTTAGAAGAAGAAAAAAAGGAAAAATTAAAAAGAAGTAAGAAAACTTCTAGTCCTAAAAAGTCTAAAACAATAAAAGAAAAACCAAAACCAAAAAAAGAGATCTCAAAAGAGTTAAAAAAATCAGATGAAAAAGAGAAGAAAATACCAGACAAAGAGCCTCCTTTAAATAGTCCTGCTCATTTAATTTCTCAACCAGAAGATATGGCACTTGCTTTAGAATCAAAAGAAAAAGAAGAGTCACAACCTCTAAAAAGCAACTCGGAAGGAATTGATATTGATTCTTTATTAATGGACGATGAGAGCACTCACTTATTAATTGATGATGAAAAAGAATCTTCAAAAGAAAAAGTTACGCCTAAAATTGAAGAAGAAAAAGAGGAAGATTTTGATTTAGATAATATTTTTGAAGATAAAGAAGAGACAAAAGAAGAGATAAAAAAAGAAAAAGAGACTCAAAGCAAAGATCAAGAAGAAGAGCCAAAAGAGGTTGAAATAGAATTAGACCTTGAAGATCTTTTAAGTATTGATGAAGAAGAGAAAAAGAAAAAAGATTTTCAAAAAAAAGATAGTGATGATATTTTAGATTTAGATGACCTTTTGGATGAAACTCCAAAAAGTGACAAAGCAACTCAACCTAAAACTAAAGAAGAAGATGATTTTGATCTAGATTTAGATCTTTTTGAAGATGAGAAAAAAACGCCTAAAACCTCTCAAACTGGAAGCTTAGATGATGTTTTAGATGATGATTTAGATTTAGATTCAATCTTTGAAATGAGTCAAGCAGAGGAGAAAAAGCTAAAAGAAGAACCAAAAAAAGAGGCTAAAGAGGCTAAAAAAGAGAAAACTTTAGATGATGATTTGGATTTTGACTCTTTGTTTGATGATGTAGATACCTCATCACTTCAAACAAAAGAGAGTAAAAATATTGATGATGATTTGGATATAGATGATTTAGATTTTGATTCTTTATTTGGAGAAGAAAAAACAGAAAAAAAAGAAGAGCCTAAAAAAGCAGCTAAAGCTAAACCAGCACCTGAACCAATGCCAGTAGATTTGGATGATGATCTTTTAAGTCTAAAAGATGAAGGTCAAATAGAAAGAGAGTTAAAAGCTCAAGCTACTACTACAAAAGAGTCCAAAACTGCAAATAAATGGAAAAATTTAATTGATCAATTTGATATTGATATTGAAAAGAACGCTAAAAAAATAGAGTTTTCAGTGGAAGAGTATGAAGATCTTTTAGAGAGTTTCATTAGAGATAGTAAAGATATGGAAAATACCCTTAGATTTGGATCTGCACAAGATAAAAGTTCAGTAATTTCAACTCTTTCTGATGCAGTTTCAATGTTACACCTAAATCCTTTAGATCAACTTTTACATGATATTTTAAATAGTAATGAAGATGAAGCAAACAGTGCAGTTGATACATTTTATTCCATTTTAAATAGTATTGAAGAAAAAATTGAAAAATCTAAAGATCAAAGAAAGTTTGCAACCAACAAACCGTCTCCTCAACCAGAACCTTCTCAAAAAGAAGAAGAGTTAATTATCCCAGAAATAGAAGATGAAACTCCTAAGCAAGAGAGTTCTCAAGCAGGAGAAAAGATAATTTCAGTTGATGAGTTCTTAAAAGATGTTAAAATGATACCAATAGAATTTAGTATCAAATTAGCAGCTGATGAACTAAATCTTCCAGACGATTTGGTGCTTGAGTTTGTAAATGATTTTAGTAATCAAGGACATGAAAATATTCCTGAGTTAATAGATGCTTATCAAAAAGGAGATCTTGATAGACTTCAAAAAATTGCGCATATGCTAAAAGGTGCAGCTAGCAATCTTAGAATAGAACCTATGGTACAAAATCTATACGACTTACAATTTGATAATGATATCACAAGAGCACCAGAGAGAATTAGAATATTTGCTGGACAATTAATGAGTCTGGATAAATATCTACAACAAGTGAGCAATAATTAATAAGGAAAGTAAATGAAGATTACCACTAAAATAAAACTAATAGGTATCATCTCTTTGATGATACTTCTATTAGCAACAAGCTACTTTTTGTTTAATGCTTATCTAAACTACGAAAGAGCCGGTATCTTCAAGACGATTATAAATAATAATATCTATCTTCAAAGAGCTTTGGTAGAGATAGAAAAAGAAAGAGGAACAACAGCTCTTTATCTTGCATCTAGAGGTTTAGATTATAAAAAACTTATGCTAAAACAAAGAGCAAAGACAGACAGAGCAATTAGAGATCTAAGAGCTCATCTTGTTACAAAACAAGATTCTATTTTAGATTTTATAGAAAGCTATAAATACACAAACTCTCTAGATTCAAGAAAATACCAAAGAATGAATATAATGTTAAGGGCTCTTCCTAGAATTAGAAAGCTTGTAGATGGAGGACAGGGAGGCTTAAATAGTATTATCTTAGATAAATATACCGATAAAATTACTAAATCTATAATAGATAGTATAAGACAATCTAATAACTTTATCGTTGATTTAAAAATCAAAGAGTTAAATTCTATTTTAGATCGTCTTTATATTTCTCAAGAGTATACTGGTCTAACAAGAGATTTCCTTGTCTATAATATAGAAAAGAAAAAGCCTATAAAAGAAAAAGAACTTAAAAACTGGATGGATTTTTATGGAAAAGCCCTTCAGTATAATCCATCTTTGATTTTAAACAATGATTTAAAACAAAGAGCTTTAGAAATTTATAGAAAATATAATATAAAAGATATTGATAAAAAGATTGCTTCTTATTATCTTGATATTATAGAAAATATCAAGACAGGACATTATAATATTTCTGCGCTTGATTGGTTTACAGTCTTTACCAAAAAATTAAATGTGTTTTCTACTAGTATAAATCTTTTTAATCAGAAAAGTTTAGAAGCAATTGATGAGTATATTAATGGAGTCTATTTTGTTATAGGACTTTCTGCATTGATTATTTTCTTCGCAATGATTTTAATTTATATGGGATATCAAGTCTCAAGAGACATTACAAAAAATATGACTTCTTTGGAAAAAACTCTAATTCATGCAGCTCAAAAACTTGGTTCTAAAGAAGATTTAGAAAAAATGCCAAAAATTGATCTTGAGACAACTAAAGGAACTGAAGATGCCCACAACTTCTTAGAGAGTTTAATTGAAAAAGCAGAAACTGATAAGACTCAAGCAGAAGAGGCAAATGAGGCAAAATCTCTCTTCTTGGCAAATATGAGTCACGAAATTAGAACTCCAATGAATGGTATTATTGGATTTACTGAACTTCTAAAAAATACCGATTTAAATGATGAGCAAAGAGAATTTGCAAATATTATTGAAAAAAGCTCCAAAAACCTTTTAAATATTATTAATAACATTCTTGATCTTTCTAAAATTGAGAATAATAAAGTTGAGCTAGAGCATATTACTTTTGAAACTCATCATGAATTTGATAACACAATTGATACTTTTGGAGTAACTTCTGCAGAAAAAGAGATTGAATTAAATTACTATATAGATCCAAATATCTCTCCAAAACTAAAAGGAGACCCTACAAAAATCAAGGAAATCTTAACAAATCTTTTGAATAATGCAATCAAGTTTACAGATAGAGGAGGAGAGATCAATGTAGAAATTAGAAAACTCTCTTCCACTCCAGAAGGAACTAGCAAAATTCAATTTATTGTAGAAGACAATGGTATTGGAATGTCTCCAGAACAACTTAAAAAGATCTTCCAGCCATTCTCTCAAGCTGACAATTCAATTACAAGAAAATATGGAGGAACTGGACTTGGACTTACCATCTCAAAAGAGTATATTGAGATGATGGGAGGAAAATTGGAAGTTGAAAGTCAAAAAGGAGTTGGAACAACTTTTAAATTTGTAATTCCTCTAGAAGAACTTCCAACTGAAGATGACTATAAAAATTCATTTAAAAATTTAAAATTTTGTAGATATGCAGATAGCGCAAATATTACTAGATTAAATAGTTATTTAAACAGATATATTGAATATTTTGGAGTAGAAGTTAAAGATTTTAAAAATGCAGGACAGCTTCAATCTTTGATGTCCTCAAACTCATGTCCTATTATTTGGGTAGACTATGAAAATGCTCCAGATGATGTAAAAGAAGCTTTAAATCATATCTCTTCAAATCGTCTTGTGGTAATGGCGCGAGTTACATCTAGAAAAGATCTTGAATCTCTTGATCT
>Ga0256843_1000320_pt1 | contig 41246 bp, 40 predicted proteins | sample AlvinellametaG_FD_191572 | JGI IMG/M metagenome (GOLD analysis project Ga0256843, IMG submission 191572) | Pompeii worm associated microbial communities from hydrothermal vent at the East Pacific Rise, Pacific Ocean - Alvinella | ecosystem: Host-associated > Annelida > Integument > Unclassified ...
TTTCCGTGCGGTTATTGCCGGTGAGGTTGACAAAGAAAAACTTAAAAAAGAGATTCTAAAAGTTGTTCCATGCGCTGATATTGAAATTTTCAAAAAAAGAAAAAAAAGACTTTTCCTGCTTGCGACAAAAGAAGCCCACGCATTAGGCGATATTTTAATAAAACAGTATTCTGGTGATCTTGATGTCGAAATTATTGGAGTCATCGCAAACAGAGACAATTTAAAAGACCTTGTGGAAAAATTCAATATCCCTTTTTATTATATTCCGGCCGAAGGTAAAAGCAGGGTTGAACACGAAAACGAAATGCTTGAAATAATACAGCCGACAAATCCGGATTTTATTATTCTTGCAAAATTTATGAGAATACTGACACCTAATTTCGTAGAAAAATTTCCTAATAAAATCATAAACATCCACCATTCTTTCCTTCCGGCTTTCATCGGAGCGAATCCTTATAAACAGGCATATGACAGAGGCGTTAAAATTATCGGCGCAACCGCCCACTTTGTAAACAACAATCTTGACGACGGCCCTATTATCGAACAGGACGTAACAAGAGTCAACCATGAAATGAACTGGGAAGAGATGAGAGTTCAGGGAAGGGATATAGAAAAAATAGTTTTAAGCAGAGCTATAAAAAAAGCAATTGAAGACAGGATATTCGTATATGCCAATAAAACCATTATTCTCTAAATATAAATGACTGAGGGTAAACTGAAAATGGAAAACAAAAAATGAAAAATGAAAAAATCGATAAAGACGAAATAAAATATCAGATATTAAAAGACAGGCTAAGAAATATTTTTTTAAAAAAACCTAAATCGGTAGCAAAAATTTTCGAGCATCTGATAAAAAGGGCCAATCGTGTTTAATGTTGTACTTTTCAACCCTCAAATCCCTCCTAACACAGGAAATATTGGAAGACTCTGCGTAAATGCGGGAGCCAGGCTTCATATAGTAAAACCTATCGGATTTGATATTAGTGAAAAAGCGGTCAAAAGAGCCGGTCTGGATTACTGGGACAAACTGGATCTTACCATATGGGAAAGCACTGAAGAGTTTTTAAAAAACACCGATACGTCAAGATGTTTTTTCGCTACTACCAAAACAGACAAACCTTATTTCGAAGCAGAATTTAAACCGGGTGATTATATTATATTCGGAAGCGAGACCAAAGGTATTGACGAAAACATTTTAAGACAATTTTACGACAACTGTATAACTATTCCTATGACAAAAGAAGGAAGAAGTTTAAATTTGGCCGTCAGTTGTGGTATCATTCTTTATGAAGCCATCAGACAAAACTTTAAAGGCAGCTTATGAATAAAAGAAAAAATGAAAGCCTAAACCAATACCTTCTGGATGAAAAAGAGTTCAAAATATTTATCTCCCTGCAAAAGAAATTGAATGAATACTTAGAACTTCTAAATTATCTTTATGAAATTAAAAAAATAAAATATACGATAATGATTATTAAAGCGTCAGAAAAAAGTATAAAAGAAACCTTGAGCAATATAAGAAAAACCGATATTTTCTTAAAAATTCCTTACACAAAAAATCATTATATACTGCTTTTGCAAAACACGGAATGCAAATCTGCCGTTGAATTCGGAAGCAGACTTACCAGCCTTATTAACAGAACATTTATGCTTAACAAAAAAAACATTTCCCACAAAGTATCATTAATTTCTTTTGAAAAAACACCTCCAAAAACAATTGATATTTGCTATGAAATATTATATATAATGAAAAAATTCAAAGAAAAAACCGGTGACGACTACTGGGTAGAAATAAAAAGGTTTTAAATGACAACAGAAAAATTTAAAGGCGAAGTAGAAACATTAAAAAAATTTTTCCAGATATACTGCAGTGAAAAACATACAGGGCAGTATGAAAAAACTTACGATATAAAATATAAAGATCTTGATTTATCTATAAAGGCAAATTTATGCGACGAATGTCACAGTCTTCTGGATTATGCCATTCACAGACTGCAGGAATGCCCTCATGATCCGAAACCAAGATGCAGGAAATGCCCTAACCCGTGTTATGAAAAAGACAAATATAAACAAATGGCAAAAATGATGAGATTTGCCGGAATGAAACTGGGACTGACCAAAGCGGCTCAGAGGCTTAAAAAAATGTTTAAAAAGAGCTGAATATTTTCAAATAACTTATTACTTCCCAAAAAACAGCTTCTTTGTTTCGTTCACTGCTTCTCATTTCCAATTCTTTATTTAACAAAAAATTAAGCAGTTCATAATAGTCTTTTTCTTTAAATTTAATGGCTAAATTTACTCTTTGATTATTTATATGAATCGGAAGCCTGTATCCCAAAAGTCCTTCAAGTGTTGAAGCTCCTGTTTTTTTTATATACAAATTATACATATATAAATCTTTGATATATTTTATAAGTGCCGGAATAATACGCTTAAAATCATTTGTTTCCAAAAAGTAATTAAGGTTTTCATAAAATTCTTTTCCATTTAATATAAGCATAAAAAGTTCTTCAAAACTCTCTTCCCTATATTCAAAAACTAATTTTTTTACATCGTCCAAAGAAATTTTCGAAGAATAATTTGCAAGTTTCTCAAGCTCAGTTTTTAAAAACATGGCCTCAACACTGTTTGCCAGATACATTTTAGCCTCATGTGTAATTTCGATATTTAAATCTTTTGCATAACTATTTATCACTTCAATAATATCTCTCGTATTAGGTTCAAAAAATCTCACAAAATTCTTACCGAAAACTTCCGGTTTTTTATTTCCGTAGTAAAAGAAAAACAGATAGCTTTCTTTTACGGATTTTACAAGTTTGTCAATATTAGGAGGAATTTTATTGTGTTTTATTATCAGAACATTTTTACCTCCGAACAAAGAAGATTCTGATAAATGCGTTTTAGCTGTGTCAAAATTGTATTCGTCGAAATAAAGTTTTAATATATTTTCATTCTTAAATTTTTTTAATATTTTATTTTCATATTCCTGAAGATAAAAATTGTTTCCGAAAAATACACAATAATTTGGAATTTCAGGCAGTTTGTCAAAATCTTTTTTATACATTTGCGCCTTTTTTGTATAATTATACAATAATTAAAAAGGAGAGAAAATGAAGAAAATTTTAGCTTTATCATTAATTACTTCAAGTTTATTATTAGCAAACGGTTACAAAATTCCTGAACAGTCGCTAAACGGTATGGCGTTAAGCGCAGCAAACGTTGCAAATGCACACGGTGCTGACGCAGCTTATTACAACCCCGCCAATATGGTATTTAATCCGGACAAAAATAGTTATGAATTTTTAATGAGTTATATATATTTACCTAGTGTAAAATTCGAAAACAGCGACGGTTCTGTTTATAACTCAAGAAAAGAAACGTTTTTAGTACCTCAATTCCATTTCGTATCAAAAGACATGGGAGGATGGAGATGGGGTGTTTCACTTACAACTCCAGCCGGACTTTCAAAAAGATGGGATGATCCAATACCACAGGCTGGTGCGAAAGAATTTACTTTAAAAACTTATGAATTAAATCCATCTATTGCTATTCAATTAAATAACAATGCAGCTCTTGCTTTTGGTTTAAGAGCAGTTAAAAGCGAAGGTATTGCTAATGGAACAGTACCAGGAACATATTCTTTCTATTTAGACGGCACATCAACCGACTATGGATGGAATGTGGCATATTCATTACAAAATGACAAAAGAGACACAAAATTTGCAATTACATACCGTTCAAAAGTAGACCTCACGCTGAAAGGAAATGCCAACGGATATTTAGGTACATATTTATTTAATACTGAGGGAAGAGCAACACTTCCAATTCCAGCTGCATTAAACGTAGCATTTGCAAAAACATTTAATAAAACAACTGTGGAATTTGTATTCGAAAGAACATTCTGGTCAAGATATAAAGAGTTAAATTTCGATTTCAACGATCCAGTTGTAGAAAATAGCTTTTTAGGTCAACCAAAACCTAAATATTGGAAAAATGCAAATACTTATAGAATAGGTATCACACATCAATGTACGGAAAAACTTACAGCAATGCTTGGCTACAGTTATGACAACACGCCTATTCCTGATTCAACAGTTGATTTCAGTTTACCTGACAGTGATAAAAATATATTCTCAGGAGGATTAAAATATAAAGTAGACGACAGAATGAGTTTAGGTTTTTCTGCTTTATATGCAAAACAAAAAAGCAGACATGTAACTGCTAATGCTGCATTAGGCAGACCTGAAGGAACATTTTCAGACGGCGGTGCGTTATTAATGGCATTCGGAATGGATTACAGTTTCTAATCCTTCTTTTTTATATTTTTATACTTATTTTATTTAAACAACACATATCAAACAACAAAGTGACAGACATTTTATAAATTAAAAGAGTAAAGAACAACCTTTACTCTTCAATTTCCTTAAGCTTTACTTTACCTTTTATTTTAGCTGTAGCAATATTTGAACTCACTATTTCAATATCCACTTTTTCAAACAGATTATATTTTTTCTTGTCTTTTAAAAACACCCTTGCACCTAACAGTAAATCTTCCGTTATTTTTGCAATAGGAGGTATTTCAGTATCTTCAATTATTCCTTTGTAAACTTCATTTATATGTCCTTTTGCATATCTGGCATATTTTCTGTCATAAAAATCCCACTCGACTTTCATTGCTTCTCTTTCAAGTTCGCTTATTTTTACAACAAGAGCTTCAATATTTCTTAGAATATACTCCATCTGTTTTTTATCATTCCTCAATATTGCTTTTAACAGTCTGTGTAAAGTCAAATCCGAATATCTTCTTATAGGTGATGTAAAATGAGTATATTTTTCAAATCCTAAAGCATAGTGGCCTATATTTTTAGCATCATATCTAGCCTGCTGCTGAGAGCGTATTATAAGTTTATCTACTTCTTTTTCAATACCCATCATTTTAGCCTGCTTTTGTATATCTCTTACTACTTTTACAAAATCTTTTTCATCTACATCTACATTTATACCCAAAGCTCCTAAACTTTCGTAAAGTTCATCGATACTGTTGCTTGAAGGTTTTTCATGCACCCTGAATATTCCGAAATCCATCATTTTAGCAGCAGCTTTATTTGCTAAAAGCATACAGTCTTCAATCAGTTTATGTGAAGGCGTTTCCTTTTCAAGCTCAATACTTTCGATAAGGCCGTCTTTGTTTAGCGTCATTTTTATTTCGTCACTGCTGAAATCCAAACCTGTTTTTAATCTTTTCGTTCTAATCTGTTTAACCCTGGTCCATAAAGGCATAAGCCACTTGAGTATTTCCGTGTCTACTTCATCGGTATTTTCAAATTTACCGTCAAGAAATTCATCTATTCTGTCATAAGAATACTTTCTTTTCGAATTAATGACTGCTTCGAAAAGTTCTTCTTTTACAACTTCATTTTTATTATTAAGTTTTATTTTAAATACAAAGGCAAGCCTGTCTTCATTTTCTTTTAAAGAACACATATTTTCACTCAGTTCTCTCGGAAGCATAGGCACGGATTTATGAGGAAAATAAATACTAAACCCTCTTTCTTTTGCTTCTTTATCAATATTGCTGTTTACAAAAACATACTCACTGACATCCGCAATTGCGACATAAAGCTCATTGTTTTCCAAATCAAAATATATTGCGTCATCATGGTCTTTAGCTGTAGGAGGATCAATAGTACAAAAAGGTAAATGGGTCAAATCAACTCTATGAGGATATAAATCTTTATCGATATAGTCTCCAAAAGCTTTTGCCTCCGCAATGGCTTTTTTGCTGAACTCTTCTTTTTTATTGTATAAAGCAAGCGATATTTTTTCATCTACCCAAGGATCGTCAAGCACACCTAACACATCAATAATTTTATTCGTATAATTGTCAACCTTAAATACTGCACCTTCGGGCAGTTTTTTTAATGTTTTTTTCTTTTCCGCTACAAAAGTCTGAAGATCGGTTTTTATATTTTTTAATACAGGTATTTTTTTGTTATTTTTGTATTCAAATGTAAGATAAACGACGCTTATACTGAAAGCCTTTTCTAAAATATATACAACTTTGGCTTTAGGTCTGCCTTTTTTATTAAAAAGCTTTTCGGCTATAACAAGATCCCCTCTGCTTGCACCATTTAAATGCTCCGCTTCTATTAAATAGTCTTTTTCTTTAACGCCAATCGGAGTTAAAAATCCGAAACCTTTTTTTGTTACGTCTACTTTGCCTATTCTGTATTTGGATTTTAATTTAATTATTTTAGAATCGCTGACGATCCTAAGGGCAATTAAATCGTTAACTATGTCCCTTTTATCCCTGGGTACATCTTTTGAAGCGATACCCTGTACTAATTTATATGCAAATTCTTTCAATACTATCCTTTTACCAGATCAACAGCAAGCTGTAACGCCTCAGTGTCTAAACCGTAATTTTCCGCCAGTTCAAATGCTTTTTTCTTACTATCATCATCAAACGGTTTTATCATGTCAACTAAAGTTTTTAATACCAAAAGAGCTGCGCTTTCAGTTTTATAGTTTCCTTTTGGATCATTTATATTGCTCATTGATTCAATTAAATCGTCACTGAAGTTCCAGTGTTTAAATATCTCTGTCGTAACATCGGTGGTAGTTGCGCCGACATATTCTTTTTCTAAACTTTCTCTATCTTCTCCGCTTGCGAGTCTATTTTTAAAACTTTCACTTTTACCGTCATTATTCAATATCAATGATATAACCACGGCACCAAGATCGATTAAAAATGAGTTGGTTGCTAGAATATCAAGTCTGTTTCTGTCTCTTTTGAACCAGTTAATTGCAATAGCGTTTCTTTGTGATGCCACATCATGGAATTTTGTTTCATTAATTCCATAAGCGCTTAAATCAAATTTAAGGGAGTTTCTAATAGCAAAAGAAATTGCAAATCCTTTTACAGTTGACATTCCAAAAAGCGACACAGCCTGATCAACATTTTTAATCTGTCTAGTAAAACCGTATAAAGGCGAGTTCGCTGCTTTTAACAGGTTAGCAGTCAGCATTGGGTCTTCTTTTACAATTTTAATCAAATCGCTTATTGAAGAGTTAGGGTCGTTTGTAATTCTTTGAATTTCCAATACACTTTTTGGTAAAGGTGGCAAAGATTTAATCTGGTTTAAAATTTTCTCATTCATCTATACTCCTTAGTAGTTTATATATTTCGTCATTATTTCCATAATCGTTTAAATAAATTTTCAAAACTTCTTTAGCTTTTATTTTATCATTTTTTTTAAGTAAAATAAGTGCAAACATCTTCCAACTTTGATATTTTGAAGGATCAATATTATTTGCTTTTAACGCCCAAAGTTTTGCATTTACCAAATCATTCTTATTATAATAATAATTTGAAATTACAATTGCCGTATCATATGACGGTTCTTTATTAAAAGCTTTAATTAAATCTTTAATATTAATAGGCTCTTCTTTAATTTGAGGAATTACCTGTATATTGTTTGAAACAGTAGTAACTTTATCGTTTTTTTTTGGCGTCTCTTTTTTAACTATTTGTGTTTTTTGTAATTTTTGCACCGGTTCTTTTGCGACGTTTATATCGCTTGGTTTGATTTTTGGTACGACAAATGACAAATTTGGTGTCAATGATTCACTGTTTGCCTGTTTTTTAACAATCTTTTGGTGTTTATCTTCTGTATTGCTTTTTCTAACTGTTTTTTCAATAGGCTGTTTATTTTCAGTTCTAACAACAGCTTTCTTTTTATTTACTGTGATATTTTTATCTTTTAATTCATTGTCCGGTTTTGTATTTGTGATTTTTTTTAAGTCAACTTTTATTTCAGGAGTTTTGTTTTGTTTAGGCTTTGACAAATAATCAATTCCAAAATATGTCCCGGCTGCGAGAAATAAAATAGTAATCGTAATAAAAGTATATTTTTTTATTTTATTACGATTATACATTTTTTCAAGTTCATCATATCTATGCATGAAACTCCTTAAAATCCATATAAGCCATTTCAATATATTTATTTGATAAATTATCCAAATTAACTTTGTCTGGATTTTTGTTATAAAAATACTCTAAAATATCAAATAGTTTAAACATGAGCTGATTAGTCGCTCTTAAAGAGCCTTTTGTATATTTATATATAAGATTGTAATTTTTCTTTTTAAGCATTTCTGCTACATCTATTAAGTTAGCTTTTAAAAGTTTGGTTTTTATAAAATTTTCAAGTTCATCTCTGTTTGCTTTATTTACTTTTAAGATATAGTTTATTCTTGTCTGAAAATGCTTTTTCTGCATTAATTTTCTAATATCCGTATCGTGAGTGGCAAATACAATCGTTATATTACCTTTATCGGCATAAATACGAAGATTTTCAAAAGTATCTTCAGACAAAAGCTGGGCTTCATCAATAAGAAAAATCTGATAATCGTTTAAACTAAGCTGTTTTAAAATAGATAAAATTGAATTTATTTCTAAATAAGGATTTGAAATATAAAACACGTTATTTTGATCTTTCAGTTGATTATATACCGATTTTAATATCATACTTTTTCCGCTTCCGGCTTCACCGGTTACAAAAATCATTTTTTCTTTCTGCTTAAGTGCATTTAAGAGATCTTTTTTTGTTTTCTCTACAGCCGAAAGCGGAACATAAAATTTTAAGTCAACAACGTCTCTAAAAACCTCTTTGGCTTTATTTAAGTTTGCCAAAGCCTAAATCCCTTAATGTTTTTTTCTTATTTAAATTAATTATATGCGGTGTTATAACAAATACCAACTCTTTTCTTGATGTTACTTCTTCTCTTGAAGAGAATAAATATTTAATTAAAGGAATTTCTTTTAATACAGGAACTCCATTAACCTGCAGTGTTTTATCATTTGTAATAAGACCTCCAAGTACTAACGTCTGATTGTTTTTAAGTTTTACTACGCTTAACATTGTATTGTCTTTAGTATCAGGCGGCATATCCCTTAAATTATTGTTTAACTGTGTCTGATCTTTAAAAGCACTGATTCTAGGAGCAATACTTAAAATAATATCACCATTATCACTAATTTGAGGTGTTATATCCAATACTACACCTACAAATTTACTATCAATTGTATACTCTGTATTCGGATTTCCATTTTGATCGGTTGTTACTTTAGAAGCATATTTATAATAAATAGTATCACCTACACTGATAATCGCTTTTTGATTATTTAATGTAACAACTTTAGGATTTGATAAAGAGTTTACATTCCCGTTTTGCGCTAAAAAATTTAAAAATCCTGCAACATTAAATTGTGCAGAAGAAAATACAGCATTTTTTCCAAAAACTGTGGCAGCTCTTAACGGAACGCTTAACGGATTTTCTGAAAAAGTACCGTTATGATTATTATTATAACCTAAACTGACAGACAACTGTGACCAGTCTATACCTGTTTTATGAGATTTTGAAAGTTCTACACTATAAATTTTTACATCAATTAACACTTCTTTTGTAAGTCTGTTCATCATTGTGTTAACATATTTATCTACGGCATCAATCTGTTTTTTTGTTCCGGTTACAGTTATTAAACCTACAGCTTTATCAATAATAGGAGGTTTATATTCATCTGAAGTATTTTTTAAAATTGTTTCAATATTGTCCTGTACTTTATCCCAAAAATCAAACGTATATTCATTTTTAACTTTACTGTCAGTCGCATCTAAATTACTCTCACCTACCCTATTGCTTGAAATAAAATCAAGTTTATAAGTTTTTGTTTTATAAAAACTTACATCTAAAGTATTACCGTGTAAGTCATAAAAAAGACCTCTTTTTGACAAAATTAAATCAAGTATCTGATTTAGAGTATAATTTTTAACTCTGATAAAAGGCATTTTATTTTTAACTTCGGCTTTTGATTCTTTATCGTCATAAACGATGTTAATATTACACTTTTCTGTTACCAACAGATCCAAAAACTGCTGTATCGTTAATCTATCCTGTGTATTTATACTGTTTGAATATGTAAAAAGTTTATTTTCACAATTCGCAAACAGTGAAATCGCCATAAAGAAAATCAGTACTAATTTTTTCATTGTTTATCCCTTAACATAGGTATTTTTTGATTTATTGTTTTATAAAGAGTTTTGTCTTTACATTTAAATACTGCATCAGTTTCAGTAAGTTTTGAAAGTCTGCAGTCATATATTTTTTCATTTAATTTTATCCATTTTTTAGTTATTTTGATAAGTTGTTCACCTAAATATTCCTGAATTTTTATATATGCTTTATTTCCGAAAACAGAAAGAAGCGTAATTTTAACTCTTTTTTTAATTTGAGCATTTTTACTGCTTGCCTGTGCTCCTGGAAAATATTTTGGAGGTGCATAAAAAGGACTCTTTACTTTACTCAAATTTTTAATATTAAACTCATAATTGATAATTTTATTTGTATAATCCAAATAAATATCTTTTTGAGTTGCCCCTTTAGCATATATAAATGCTATAATCCCTGCTATTAATGTTAACTTTTTCATTTTTCATACCCATATAAAGTAAATTTTACTTTAAAATTTTTATTTTTATCGATAGTAATGCCTTCAATTCTTAATAAATCTCTCAAATCTTCATATTGATATATTAAATAAAGCAGGTTTTTATATGCACCGCTTACATTTAAATTGATTTCCATTTTTTTATTAATCAAACCTTTATCATTATTATAAACTTTATTTGTGAATCCTAAAACTTTTAATCCCTCTTTTTTGGCATTTTTAACTAAATCTTTTACAAATTCACCCCACTTATACTGATTAAACTGTACGAAATCTAAAAGATTTGCCAGTTCATCATAAAAATCTTTCTGTTTTTTAAGCGCAGTTTTTTCAAGAATCAAGTTTTTTATTTTTTTTCTTAGTGTAATTATTTGCGCATTTAAAACATTTCTTTTTGTTTTTAGTGACACGAGCTGAGATTTTGTTTTAATATATATATTCATCTGAGTATCTCTGTAATTTTTAGCCTGAGGTAAAAGAAAATAAAAAACAACAAAACCAATCACCACTAAAATCATTAAATAAACCATCATCGTATCTTTAGGAGACTTTTTATAAAAATAATCGTCTATTCTGTTTATCACTTTCATTCTACAATCCTAATAGTGGCTTTATATTTTTTATCGGAATAAGTTACTCCGTCAGTCTGGACATTAAAACCTTTTTTTACCAAATCATCAATTAAATTAGGAATTTGAGTGTCCTTAAAAGAAAAAACATTTATTTCAAATACACCGTTATCATAATTTAAATGGTTTAAATATACATTATCTTTATTCATCAGTAAAGTAATATCAACGAGTTCACTTGATTTAGGAATATAAGAATATTTAAACTGATAAATATCTTTAATAAATTTTTTAGTAAATGCAATATCTTTTGCGTATTTTTCACGTTCAGCCATAATATTTTTTTCTTGTTTTTTAAGATTTTTAATTTGTCCGCTAAGCTTTGCATTATCTACTATTAATTTTCTTAATTCAGACTGCAAAATATGATTTTTATTCTCATACGACATACCGTTAAAATATAAATAAGCCGGATAAATCCCCATACCTATGATAGATGCAAAAAGAATTAAAAACAGTCTTCCGCTCGGTCTATATAAAAACGTAGGTTTTCTTAAGAAAAGAGAAAAGTTATATTCCTGATCTTCATTTCTGTAAGCATTATGCGCTTCAAGCATTCCAAGAAATAAAAACGGATTTACAGAAAGTCTGTCCAGGTTATATTCTTCATAAAAATCAAATCCGAAAGTATCAATTCCTACGATTTTTTGTATATATTCTTTTAAACCTTCAATGTTCCCGTATTCTGAAGTCACAAATATTCTGTCTATATCGCTAATATTATATTTAAGACCTATTTTTTCTATCTGTGAATTTACTATATTCACTAATGATAAAAATTCATCTTGTATTATATCCAAAACCGCCTTTTCCGCATTTGTATATTTAAAACTGTTTACACCTTTTTTAGTAAGCAGTTTTTCAAAAACGCTTATATCAAAATTTTTAATTTTTAATTTCCCAAGCGCTTCATAGACTTTATCCAATCCACCTGAAATAGTTACAATGCTTAATAGTTTCCCTTCATTATAAAATGTTAAGAAAACTTTATCATATAAAAATACAACAAACAGATCGTTTGCTTTTTGAATAATTTGTTCATCATATAACGCTTTGTACGCAAACGCAGGAAAGGATATATAATCAATATACCCTGTTTCATCCAGAATATCTTTATAACCGTTTTCGATAAAGCCGGCAGGTACAATAATAACCTCTACGGTTACTATTTTTTCATCTTTCATGGAATCGATTATTTTATATTTAATAATATATTTTTCTGTTTCGTCTACACCCGCCTCTTCATATACTTTTGTTTCAATAAAATGTTCAAGATCGACTTTTTCAATTACGTTTTTTTCTATTTCAAAACTGTAAAATATAGCATGTTCTATAGGAATGTATGTAGATAAAAGAGCTTTGGATTTAAGTGAACCTCTGTAAATTCTTATTAATTTTTTCTTTGTATATAAAATAAATCTATCATGTCCCTTAACCCCGATTACATCATCGATATTATAATCATATTTTTTCAAAAATCCCGGTTTAAAATTAATTTTTTTTAATTCTGGTTTTTTCATAATTCTACCTCATATCCAAGTTCTTCAAGCATCTTTTTATTCTTGCTCCATCCAGGCACGACTTTTACATACAGTTCCAAATATATCTTTTTACCGCTGAAATTCTCTAATAATTTCCTCGCGTAAATACCGATATCTTTGATTTTTCTGCCTTTTTTACCTATGATCATGCCTTTTTGAGAGGCTCTTTCTACAATAATTGTAGCATATATTTTATCCAAATTGTCAAATTCCTCTATTTTTTCAATTAAAATATCCGTTTCATACGGCAATTCATCACCTAATTTCTCAAATAAAGCTTCTCTGATCAGTTCTTTATATATATCTCTGATATGTTCGGTGGAAATTATTTCAGGGTCATAATAATAAGGATGTTCTGGCAGATGTTTCACTATTGTACCTAAAAGTTCATCTTTTCCTTTTCCTTCAACAGCGCTTATAGGAATTACATCCAAAGCTTTGCCTATTTTCTTATATTCTTCTATTTTCTTTTCTACTTCTTCTTTTGAAACCAAATCCGTTTTAGTTAAAACCACAATATGTGGGATATTTTTTGTATTAAGTTCTAAAAACCATTCATAACCGCTTAAATCATCCCTCACATCAGCCAAAAACAATACTAAATCACTATCTCCCAATGCTTTAAGCGCTTCTTTGAGCATAAATTTATTAAGAAGTTTTTCTTTTTCGTGCAGTCCAGGAGTGTCTAATAAAATTATCTGATCATCTCCATGCATTACTATGGCATTTACTCTTTTCCTGCTGGCATTTGCTTTAGGAGAAACAAGAGCTATTTTTTCTCCTAACAGCCAATTTAAAAGAGTTGATTTTCCAGCATTCGGTTTTCCAAGTATACCGACAAATCCGCTTTTAGGCATATTAACCTTTCATTATAAAATATATTTGGTAATTTCTTCGCTTTCTACTATATCGTCAAGTTTGGATTTAACATAAGCTTCATCTATAATAAAATCTTTTCCTGCATATTCATCAGCTTCAAAATTTATATCTTCAAGCACTTTTTCAATTACAGTATGAAGACGTCTTGCACCGATATCTTCTGTTTTCTCGTTTGCAAGATAAGCATATCTTGCAATTTCTCTAAGTGCTGCTTCTTCAAATACCAAATTAACTTTTTCTACTTCTAATAATTTTTGATACTGCTTAATAAGAGAATGTTTAGGTCTTGTCAAAATCTGATACAGCGCTTCTTCATCAAGACTCTGAAGTTCAACCCTTAAAGGGAATCTACCCTGAAGCTCAGGTATAAGATCACTCGGTTTGCTTACATGAAAAGCTCCCGCAGCAATAAACAAAATATGATCAGTATTGACATATCCGTATTTTGTATTAACGGTAGAACCCTCGACTATAGGAAGCAAATCCCTTTGTACCCCTTCTTTTGAAGGATCCTGTCTTTGATTTCCGGTTGCAGCGATTTTATCTATCTCATCTATAAAAATAATCCCGTTTTCCGCTCTTTTTAAGGCTTCTTTTTTTAAATCTTCCTTACTGATAACTTTTTCGGCTGCTTCGCGTCTTAAAAGCTCTTTTGCTTCTTTTACGGTAACTTCTTTTTTTTCTTTGTTTTTATTAAAAATTCCTATAATTTTTACGATACTTTCCTGAGCTTTAATCATTTCCGGAGGAAGATTATCATCACCTTCAGGCATTTCTTCAATTTCGATTGTTATTTTAAGATGATCGACTTCTCCTTTTCTAACACGTTCTTTCATTTTTTCAAAAGAATGCTTATATTCAATTTGTTTTTGCTCCGGAGCATTTTTCGGAAGAGGAGGCAAAAGTTTTTTCGTAATCTCTTCTATTATATTTTCTTCAATCTGTTCTTTTGAATTTTCTTCCATTTCTGCTCTGACTAAATTCATAGAATTATTAACAAGATCTCTTATCATAGACTCAACATCCCGACCGACAAACCCCACTTCCGTATATTTGCTGGCCTCAACTTTTACAAAAGGCAGTTTCATCATTTTAGCCATTCTTCTTGCTATTTCGGTTTTACCAACCCCTGTAGGACCTATCATAAGAATGTTTTTTGGCATAATATCGTCCTGCCACTCTTTTGGCAGCTGCATTCTTCTGTATCTGTTTCTAAGAGCTATGGCTATTGTCTTTTTAGCGTCTTTCTGACCGACAATATATTCATCTAAATACGCAACTATCTGCTTTGGAGTCATACTCATTCTATTCCTTTTCAAGTTTTAATATTTTAATATTATGATTAGTATATATGCATAAATCAGCGGCTATATGAAGTGATTCTTTTACGACTTCTTCAGGAGACAAATCTGAATGTTTCACCAAAGCTCTTGCAGCTGAAATGGCGTAATTTCCGCCGCTTCCAATTGCAGCAAGTTCACCGTCTTCCGGCTCTACAACGTCACCGTTGCCGCTTAAAATAAATATATGTTTTTGATTTAGCACTATCATCATAGCTTCAAGACGTCTTAGATATTTGTCCTGCCTCCAAGCTTTTCCAAACTCTATAACCGATTTGACCAAATCGCCTTTTCTGTTTTCAAGGTTTTTTTCAAACATGTCAAACAGTATAAACGCATCGGCAGTGCTGCCGGCAAATCCTGCAAGCACTTTACCGTTATACAATGTTCTGATTTTTGTAGCGTTGCCTTTTAAAACAGTATGTCCGAAAGTCACCTGTCCGTCACCGCCGATAACGGCAACACCGTCTTTTTTATATCCAAGTATGGTTGTCGCTTCCATATTAATATTCATTATTCGCCCTCAACAACTATATTTAATTTAGCATGTATTCCGTGTCCGAGTTTTACATCAACGGTATATTCACCAACAGTTTTAATCTGTTTCATTTCAATGTGTTTTTTATCTATTTCAATACCTTTTTGCTGTAAATGCTCAGCTACTTCTTTATTAGTTATTGCACCGTAAAGCTGTCCGTTAGCTCCTAATTTATGTTTAATATGGAGTGTGACGTTTTCTATTTTCTTTTTAAGTTCATTTAAAGCAGCAAGCTCTTTTTTTAATTCTTCTTCTTTTCTTTTTTGTTCTTCCTGCCATTCTTTTATAACTTCATCCGTCGCAAGTTTTGCATAGCCCTTAGGAATCAAAAAATTTCTTGCATATCCGTCTTTTGCATTTTTAATTTCTCCAGCTTTTCCTAAACCTTTTACATCTTTAATTAATAAAACCTTCATAAAAATCCCTTTTTTTATTTGCATTTTACTAAATTTTAGTTAAAATAGCAAAAATGTCATTTTCATATCATTAATTAAAGGTTAATAATGAGACCAACTCCAGTAAATGAAGAAGTAACCTTCGAAGATGCGGGCGTCGTAAACCGACCGATTATCAGCAAAACAGACTTAAAAGGTATTATTACTTATGTAAACAATGCCTTTTGCAAACTCTCAGGATATTCAAAAAATGAACTCATAGGCAAACCTCACAATATAATCAGACATCCGGATATGCCGAAATCCATATTTAAACAGTTATGGAGCACTATAGAAAAAGGCGATAAATTCAGAGGATTTCTAAAAAATTTAAGAAAAGACGGAAAATATTACTGGGTTGAAGTTTTTATAGAACCTATTTTTGACGAAAACGGAACAAAAATAGGCTACATATCTACAAGAAAGCAAGTCTCGGAATCTGATAAAACAAAATACGAACAACTTTACCAAGAAATGAAAAAAAAGGAAGAATGATGTTAATTATTACGAAAAACGGTCAAATTACTGCTATTGACAAAGAACTGTTAAAACTCTTAAACACAGATTTATCGTCAGTATCTGAAATGGTAAACACATTAAATCTGGAGCTTTCATCAATTCAGTCAGAACCTTTAAATTTAAACGGGCATCTATTTAAAGTCAAAGAAATTGACCTGCTGACAGTTGATGATATAAAAACATTCGATCTTTCTGTTTCAGAAGAACTTTCAGAAACAGCCTTTACAGAAATCACCGAATCTTCACCTTCTTTATCAGAAACATATGAAGAACCGGAAGAAACTCATTTTGAACCTAAAATATTAGAAGAGCAGCATTTAGAACCTGCTTTTGAGCCTAAAATTGAACAAAAAGAAGAGCCTGAAGTATTTGAAGAAAAAAGTGAAGATTTCCTTGTAATTCCTGAAGAAAAACCTGAAAATAAAGAAGAAGAAAACGTTTTAGATATAGGATTAATAAATATTCCGGAAGAAAAAACACCTGAACCCGAAGAAGAAAAAGAAAATAAAGACAAATTAATTAATATTGAAGAAGAAAAAATAGAATTTGAAATACCTCATGAAGAAATTGCAAAAACATCGGAATCTGAACTCAGTGTTCCGGAAGACGGCATTATAGAAATTTCTTTTGAAGACGATCTTGAAGAAATAAGAAACATATTAAATATGAACAAAGAAGAATTCAATAAAGCCATAATTTCAGAATTAAAAAAAGCTTCTGAAGAATTGGGGCTTGATTATAATGAACTGCTTAACTGGCATGACCAGCTTATTGAACAAATAAAAGAAGAAAAAAAAGACATTTACAAATTTATGGAAAAAAAAGATTACACAAACCTACATGAAAGCTATCACAAATTAAAAGGTGCAGCTCTTAATCTCAGACTCTCACAAATTGCTCTTGTCCTTAAAAAACTTGACGAACTCTCAAAAGCACATGAAGACATAGAAAAAATCAAAGCAATTACAGATGATTTTTATAAATTAATTGAAAACGAATCGGTTAATTTAGCCGAACAGCAGGCTGAAGAAAAAGAAGAAAACAAACAAGACTCAACAGACGTTCAAGCTGACAAATTTGTTGAAAACATTATATTAAAAACAATACAGACATACCTGAATACACAAAACGAAGCACAATTCCAAAAAGATAAAAAATATATCGAAAAGCTATTAAATACAAAGATCGATTCTATTGAAGATTTAGAAAAAATAGTTAAAGGAATGTAATGAAAAAAATATTACTGATTTTTACTGTTTTTTTATCTGTTAATCTGTTTGCACAAAATTTATATTTTGAAGCTTTTAAAGATGTAAGAAAAGCCAAAAAAGTCATTAAAACAGATCCGGAAAAAGCGCAAAGACTCTTTATTGAAGCTTACAGTTATTTAAAACAGCTTGTAAACAATTCTATTAACAACAACAAACCTTCAGCCAATTCTTTCACATTACTCGGAAACATGTACTTAAACGGATGGGGTGTAGATAAAAACGAAGACGAAGCGATAAAACTTTTATGCGGAGCAAAAATACTCGGAAGCAGAAAAGCTGCAAAAGAATTGAGAAAAATCGGGGCAAAATGTAAAAAAATTAATTTTAAGGAGCTTAAACAATGAAAATGTCATTAACCAAACTGTTAGCATTAGCTATTTGGATACCTTCACTGGTATTAATCTCATTCAGTGGTTATTTTTTGTACAACAGTTATCAGAAATACGTTAAAACGGAAAAAAGTTTAAAATATTTGGAATTGGCAAAAAGAATTGAAAACATGCTTGTTGCCATTGGTCAGGAAAGGGGTACGAGCTCTATTTATTCAGTTTCAAAAGGACAGTTTCCAAATTCAAAAAAATTACTCAAAAGTAAAAGAATTTTAGTTGACAATTCTATTAGAGATTTTAAAAACTTCATCAAAAAAAATCCGGAATTTTATAACGAAACAAAACAGATAATCACTCTTATCAATAAAATGCCTGAAATAAGAAGAAATATTGATCATTTTAAAGACAATTATATTAAAAACGAATTTTTTAATTACTATACCCAGTTATCAACACAGCTTATGAATACCGAAGGTAGAATCTTAAAAAGATTCCCTGACGAATTAAAACCTTATTATTTATTAAAACTTCAATTCGAAAAAATGGTTGACTACACCGGTATTATTAGAGGTTTTGGTTCATACTATATTACTGCGGACGAACCTATCAGTGAAAAAGAATATAAACACATTTTATTAAAGTATTACCATGATACAAACATTCTGTTAACGTCTGTTTTAAAACACCAGTCTGCTAATGAACTTTATAACAGTAAACAGTTTAATAAAATTGAAAACGCTATTAAAGAGGTAATGTTCTACTTACAACAAGCCAACCAAGAATATTACCTAACAAGCGAATTTAACGGTTATCCGATTGACTCATTGGATTATTTTAACTTATTTACCAAAAGAATTTCTTTCTTTAACCAGACTATTCACCATTTAAATAATGATATTACAAAAAGACTTCAGGAAATTGTTTCAAATGCAGTAAAAACGAGAAACATCAACATCATCGTTTTCGTTATCGCAATATTGCTATTAATCATCGGTTACTATTTACATAGAGCAATTTTAAGACATATTAAATCACTTTCTAACTTATTAACATCATTAACTCCGATTACCGGTAAAGAAATTAAAGTTGACATCACTACTCCGGACGGAATGAACGAAGCATTAAGAATCGTGGATGAAGCTATTAAAGTCACCCAGGAATCTGTAAAAAAAGCGGAAGAGGCAACAAAGGCAAAATCTTTATTCCTTGCAAACATGTCGCATGAGATCAGAACTCCTCTTAACGGTATTTTAGGTTTCTTAGAGCTTTTAAACACTACAGAACTTACAGAAGAACAGTTAGACTATGTTAATACGATCTCTCAGAGTGCAAAAAACCTCTTACAGATCGTTAACAACATTCTTGACGTATCAAAAATTGAAAGTAACAAAGTTTCACTTGAATTAATAGATTTTAAAGCTGTTGATGAATTTGAAAACACTCTTGAACTGTTCGGTACACCGGCTGCACAGAAAAACATTGAACTCACAACCCAAATTTCTCCAAATATTCCTTCAGTAATTAAAGGAGATATTCTTAAAGTAAAAGAAATCCTTACAAACTTATTGAGTAACGCTATTAAATTCACACCAAACAACGGCCATATACACGTTAAAATTCAACTTGAAAAAATAATAGACAATAAAGCAAAAATATACTTTGAAGTTAGAGACAGCGGTATAGGTATGAGTGAAGAACAAAAAGAGAAAATATTCGATGCTTTCTCACAGGCCGATGAATCTGTTACCAGAAAATACGGAGGGACAGGCCTGGGTCTTACTATTGTAAAATCTTATGTAGAAATGATGGGTGGAAAAATTTACCTAGAAAGTGAACTTAACAAAGGTACAAAATTCTATTTTGACATTTTATTTGACATAATAGATCCTACACCTAAATTTGCAAAAAACATTTTTGCTCATAAAGAAATCGCTATTTTAAATACTGTTACCGAATCATTAAGAAAAGAAACAACATTAGAATATCTTTCTTATTTCGGAGCTGAAAAAGTAGGAGTTAATGATGCAAATGAGCTTATAACTCTTCAAAACAGAGAAAAATTTGACGGTGTAATGGTATTTTATGAAGAAAGCGACAGAAAAACGGTAGAAGAACTTGCAAAAGTAAATATTCCTATGATTTTCGTAGCTTCTTATGCAAAGAAAGAAGAAATTAACAAACTCGATTACCAAGCTGTAATATTCGATCCTAACGTTCCTTCTAAAGTATTTAAAGCATTAGAGGCAATCAGCGAAGCTCAGACAGAAACCGTTACTAAAACTCAAGCCGCAAAACCTCAGCATAAAGATATTTATTCACTTAAAGCATTAATAGCTGAAGACAATCCGATTAATCAAAAACTGCTTCAGACAACACTAAAATCTTTAGGTATTGAAAGCGATCTTGCCAACAACGGTCTTGAAGCATTTAATAAATATACGATTAACCCGGACAAATACGACGTAATCTTTATGGACGTACAGATGCCTGTTATGGACGGATTAGAAGCAACTCAGGAAATACTGGAATTTGAACAGGAAGAAGAAATAGATCATACTCCGATTATTGCAGTTACAGCCAACGTATTAAAAGGCGACAGGGAAAGATTCCTAGGTGCCGGGATGGATGAATATATTTCTAAACCAATTTCAAAAGACGCACTTCTTAAAATTTTGGAAAGAGTCGCGCACGGAGACTTTAGTAAACACTTCACCGAAGCACATACACAAGAAGTGCCGCAAAAAGAAGAAGCTAAAAACAAAACTGAGGAATCAGAGCTGCAGTCAACACAGCCTGAGGAAAAATCTTCAGTCATATTGGCAACTACAAGCCCATTCCTTTCTAGTTATATTAAACATATAATTAATGATATAATTACGGTTGAAAATATTGAAGAACTAACAAAAGCATTAAGCAAACACAGACATGCGATTATTATGATTGATGAAAATTTCGATAAAAGAGACGAAATTAGATTTTTAATAAAATCTCTTAAAAAACTAGAACCTAAAAAAATAATAGTTTTAGGCGATGAAGAGGTTGAAGAAGCGGATATTACTCTGACCGATCTTAAACCGGAAACAATACAAAACGTAATAACTAAAGGATAAAAACAATGCCGAATAAAAAAGTACTAGTTGTAGACGACGATCCTATTAACAGAAAGCTGATCGTAAAAATACTTTCTAAAAAAGGTTTCGAGGCTATTGAAGCAGGCAACGGTGTTGAGGCTTTCAGTGTTTTAGAAAACAACGATATCAATATAATTCTTCTTGATATCGTTATGCCGGTAATGGACGGTATAGAATTTTTAAAAGAAATAAAAACGAAACCTGAATACATTAATTTGCCGATTATTATTTTAACTACTGACGACAGTAAAAAAATTGAAGCTATGTCTCTTGGCGCAAACGACGTTATTATTAAACCTATTTCGCCTGTAACTTTGCTCGAAACAATTGAAAAATACGTTTAATAGATTTTTATCTCATTATACAGGCTGTCCCTTTCTACGGGGATAAAGCCGCTGTCCTTAATTAAATTCACCAAATCGTTTAACTTCAGTCCGTTTGAAGATTCCGCTCCCGCAGCTGAATTTATAGATTCTTTTTCAATAGTACCGTCAATATCATTTGCTCCGTATTCCTGAGCCACAAGCGACAGATTAAGCGTAGTAGTAACCCAGTATGCTTTAATATTAGGTATGTTTTGAAGCAAAATTCTGCTTATTGCAATCGTTTTTAAAATTTCTACACCCGTTAAAAATTTCTTTACATTCAGGTAGTTGTTTTTTCTTTGATAAACCAATGGTATAAAAGCGTTAAATCCGCCGGTTTCATCCTGCAGTTTTTTAATTCTAAGCATATGGTCTATTCTGTGAATTCTCTCTTCAATATGCCCAAAAAGCATCGTAACATTTGATTTTTTACCCATTTTATGCCAAATTTTATGGATTTTAAACCAGTCGTCACTGCTGACTTTACCTTTGCAGATTTTAGCTCTTATCTTTTCATCAAATATTTCCGCTCCTCCTCCAGGCATGGAATCAACACCTGCAGACGCCATATCTGTTAAAACTTCCTCATATTTTTTATCGCTTAGTTCGCTAAAAAAATTCACTTCAGCTGCCGTAAAAGCTTTTATATGAATGTAAGGCAGTTCTTTTCTGATTTCTTTAACTATATTCATATAATATTCATATCCTACTTCAGGATTATGAGCAGAAACCACATGAACTTCTTTTGCACCTTTTTTATAAGCGTTTTTTGCTATCTCAACACATTCGTCTATACTTAAAGTATAAGGATTAGGATTTTTTCTATGTGCGGAAAAAGCACAGAATTTGCATACATCTTTACAAATATTGCTGGGATTAATATGTCTGTTTATATTAAAATAAGTTTTTTTACCGAATTTTTCCAGTCTTATTTTTTGAGCTGCTTTTCCTGTTTCAGAAAGTGGCAAATCATACAGTTTTACCGCTTCTTCAGCACTTACACTGTTTTTCTCTAAAATTTTTTCCAATATTACACTCATTGCAACTCCACTATAAAATATTTTCGATAAAATAACATAAAAGGAGAGAAAATGCAACTGCAACAAATCATTTATACCTCCGAAAACGACCTTGAAATAGCAAAAGCCATAAAAAAAGAGATAAAAGAGTATCTAAACAGCATAAAGGTTGAAGGTGGAAAAGATTTTTTTGTTAAACACACGAAAAAAATGGACGAATTTGTCAGTCTGATATATAAATATATTCTAAAAAAAACTTTCCATGAATTTCAGCCGCCTTTGAATAATATTCCGATTTCAATAATTGCTTTAGGTTCATACGGAAGAGAACAGCTTTCAATATATTCCGATATCGATATTATGATCGTTTATAAAGATATAAAAGGCTATAATTTAAAAGAAATAATAGAACACTATATAACTATGCTTTGGGACTTGGGTCTTAAAATTGGACACAGGGTCCACGAGCTTAAAGACCTGTTTCCCGCAAGCAATGAAGATATAACCATTAAAACCGCCATGCTTGAAAGCAGGTTTATATACGGAAGCAAGTTTTTATGGTACGAAATACAAAACGAACTAAATAAAATAAGAAACTACAATAAAAAAGAATATATTCTTGCCAAATATGAAGAAATGCAGCAAAGACACAAAAAATACCCTATTTCTATGGAACCGAATATAAAAGACGGATTTGGAGGTATAAGGGATTCAAATACGCTACTTTGGATTAATAAAGTAATTTTTAATTATCCGAACAATTCTTACCTAGTGCCCAAATATGCCAGCGAGGAAGATTTTAAAGAATACAGAACATCTCTTGAGTTTTTATTTAAAGTTCGTGTTTTTTTACATATGGCCGCTAAGAAAAAAATCGACACGGTGCTGCTGACATATCAAAGAGACATCGCTTTAAAAATGGGATATACGGATTCTCCGAGATTAAAAGCGGAAAGAAAGTTCATAAAAGACCTTTTAAAAGCTTTATGGAGTATAAACACTTTCACATCAATTGTTATAAAAAAGATAATCAAACCGTATCTTTATAGATATTCTTATTCGAAAATGAAAGAAAACAGAATAAAAGAAGATTTTTATATATGTAATGACACAATTTACAGCAGACTGTGCAGCAATAAAACTTTTAAAGAAAACATTAAAATACTAATAGACGCCGATTATAAAAAATGCGATATCTCCATAGTGGCAAACTTAAAAGAAAAAAAATATGCTTTTACAAAAAAACTGAAAAAAGAGCTTTTTTATAAATCAAACCTCTATCCTCTTCTTTTTTCTTTATATAAATCCAAAAAACTTGAAAAAATTATCCCAGCATTTGAAAAAATCAAATACCTTGCACAGTTTGACGGGTATCATCAATATCCAGTAGACATACATTCATTATACACTGTTAAAGAAATTGAAACTTTAGAAGAATTTCAAAAAATGAATGAAACAGACAAAGCCATTTTAAGATTCACAGCCCTGTTTCATGATTTAGGCAAAGGCAGAATAGGAGACCATTCCATAGTCGGAGCAAAAATTGCAAAAGAATACGCTGAAAAATTCAATATACCTGAAAGCGATACTATTTTTAAACTGGTCAAATATCATACTCTTATGTCAAATACAGCCCAAAGGGAAGATATTCATAACGATAAAGTAATACTGTCGTTTGCTCAGATAGTGCAAAACGAAAGATTTTTAAATCTTTTGTATTTGCTTACAATAGCTGACATAAAAGCAGTAGGAATCGGTATTTTTACACCTTTTAAAGCTTCTTTGCTTAAAACTTTATACTTTAACACATTAAATGCCCTGGAAAACAGAGAGCTTATAAACGAAATAGCTCAGAGGAAAAGAAAAGAAAAACTGCTTGAATCCAAAGAAGATTTTAAATCATTGCCTAAATCTTTCCAAAAAAAAGTACTATCTTCACCTTCAAACCAGCTATTTTTACAAAATTCAGTAAATGAAATAATAAAACTTTTAGACTGGATAAAAGATACAGAAACATTTAAATATAAGTTTGAAAACGACAAACACCTCGTCGTCCATATTGCCAAAGAGGATTCGTTAAACTTTTCATTAGGATGGTTTTTGGACAAACTTTCCAAACTGCAATTAAATCACCTCTCTATATATAAAATTGGAAATATCAAATATTTTAAAATAGAGTTTAATGAAAAAGTAGAAGAGTTTGATCTTCCTATCATTGCAGAATATATTGAAAAAGCCTTTGGTGAAAAACTCAAATCCAAACATAAAATCTCTTTCAAACCCGAAGAATTCGAAATAGACTGCAATCACTCCCAAAACTATGCGGCTGTCAAACTCAAAACGAAAGACAAAAAAGGAATAGTCTCTACTATTATGCAGACTTTGGACGATTTTAACATAAGGGTTGAAGATGTTAAAATATCCACCCAGAAAAACATAGCAAGAGATCTGTTTATTATTTCAAAAGAAAATGGGTTCTGTAATAAAATAAACGATATCTTAAAAAGGCTCTGCGAATGAAAAAAAAGATACTTTTTATAATTGCGGCGATAATGATAATATCCACTCTTATCAGAACATTAATAATTACATATACTTTTTTAAATTTCTCAAATACTACTATTACAAACGAGGCAATTTTAATTAAAGACATTCTAACCGAAGTAAAAGACAAAAACAGATTTTTAGAAATTATCAGAAATTCACAGCATATTTTAGATGTCAAGTTCATACCTGAAAAAACCAAAACCGAATCCATATCGTTTAAAGAAAACAATAAAGCTTTCGAAGTAAAAATGCCTTTTAACGATTACGAAACACTGATTATTCTGTTTAACACCAAAGATTATTACAAAAAACTTTCAAATGCGATATATCAGCTGATTGCCATTGCGGTAATATCATTAATAGTAATAATATTGACAGTCAATTACTTCCTTACTCCATATCTGGAAATTCTTGAAAACGTCAGAAGATCAACAGCCAGTATTCTAAAAGGCAACTTTAATGACACCTTAGATACTAAATTAAAAGGTGAGGCCAAAGATTTCGTTGATTCATATAATACTTTTTTGAAAAAACTTAAAGACAGTTTCGGCGTGATTGAAGAAAAATACACCTCTTTAATAGAAAAAGAAAAATCAGACGATCCTTTAAACGACGCTAAAGAAACAATAGAACAGTTGGCTAATATATTTAAGTTTAAAAGACTTATAGAAGACGACAGCAGTTGCAATGATGTCTTTCAAAGACTTATCGACATATTAAACGGTTTTAATTTAAAACATTATGCATTAATAGGTATAGACAATAACGAAAAGAAAAGCACACTGATATACAAAAACGGTGATATATGCTGTAATGTCGAAAATGAATTTTTAGAATGCAGGGCTTACAGACTCAGAAAAATGATTAATTCAATGCAGTATCCAAAAATCTGCAAACTTCATACATGCGATAATGATTATATATGCATTCCATACAGCGCGGGAGGAAATTTTACCGGTATTTTAAAAATAAACATGACTAAAAACGATGAAGAACACATAAATAAAAACCTGCCTTATATTAAAGCTTATCTTAATGAGCTTTCAGCCATAATCGAGGCAAAATATACATTAGAACTGCTCCATAATCAGACTATCAAGGATCCGTTAACAAATACGTACAACAGAAGATATCTAGAAAACATTCTGCCTATGCTGATAAATAACGCAAAAAGAAGAAACGGAAAAATCGCTTTTTTAATGCTGGATATCGACTACTTTAAAAAAGTAAACGATACATACGGTCACAAAGCCGGAGATACCGTGTTAAAAACCATTTCCGATATTATAAAAAAATCAATAAGAAAAAGTGATATTCTGATAAGATACGGAGGCGAAGAGTTTTTAATAATTCTTCAAAACGTTAATGATTATGATGATATATATAAAGTAGCCGAAAAAATAAGATCATCTGTAGAGAAAACAAATATACATATAGACGAAAACATTATTCACAAAACCATAAGTATAGGCGTAAGTATATTCCCTGACAACTGCAGTGAGGGGAATGAATGTATAAAAGAAAGTGACATAGCTTTATACAAAGCTAAAGAAGAAGGAAGAAACAAAATAATATTTTATAAATCTAATCTTTAGTTTTTTTCTTTTTTTTACATTTGTTTTTCGTAGGAGCTGCAAACTGTATCAGATCTTCCGCAGTTTTAATCTCTTTAGGAAGTTTTTCTAGACTCATTAAAAATATTCTCGCTGTAGTTTTTGCATCACCCAGGGCCCTGTGATGAGTTTCTTCCGGAAGCTTTAATTCCTGCATTAAATACTTAAGTCCGTATCTTTCCGCCTGAAGAGTTTTTTGAGAAAGTGTCAGTGTACATAAAAACCTGTTTAAAAGCTCTCCCAAATTTTCCTTTTCAAACTGATGGGCCAGAAAATTGTAATCAAAATCAGCAGCGTGCGCAACAAAGACACTATCTCCTAAAAAAAGCCTGAATTTTCTCAATATTTCTTTTTGGCTTGCCTGTCCTCTTAACATTCTTTGGTTAATTCCTGTAACTCTTTCAACGTATTTAGGCACGTCATCGGCATAAATTAAAAATTCGAAAGTATCAGTTATTTTTAAATCTTTTATTTTAACCGCTCCGATTTCTATTACCTGCCCTTCTTTGGGTTTTGAATTATTCACTTCAATATCTACCACACAGTATTCTATCTGATCATATGGCAAAACAGCGGTTTTTAATATAACAATATCATCTTCTACAATTAAAGGAAGACCTTGAAACTTTAAAAAGTCAATTGCGTTTTCAAAGCTGAAATCCGGATAATATTCTGAAATAAACTGTAAAAATTCTTTTTTTTCAATCCCGTTTTTAAGTTTTTCAATTATTTTTTGTTTCATTTCCGACTTTTTGCTGAAATTATATCATAAACACTGTTTACAGAATATATTTATATATAAGTTAAAAAAAGCAAAATTACGGATCATAAAAATTGCAATACATATTATTTATTTATAATCTAATAATAATAAACATAAAAAAATATATATAAAAATTCACTATTATAAAGTAATCTTTTTTCACTTGGCACTTTTGAGACACTTTTTTTAATTACAATACTAAAGAGAAAAAAATCCTCAAGGAGCAAAAATGAAAAAAGCACTTACAGCTGGGTTAAGCGTAGCGGCGATTGCAAGTTTTGCATTTGCAGCAAACAGCTTAGATTCAAACCCAAATTACCAAAAGCTTAAAAACTTTAAACCTAAAGGTGTAAGTAACGATCAATGTTTAATGTGTCATAAAGCTCAAGATCCTGGAATCGTAGCTGACTGGCAACACTCTAAACACGCAAAAGTTGGTGTAGGATGTGTACAATGTCACGTTGTACCAAAAGATTATCCTACTGCATTCAAAGCTCACCCAATGCAAGGAAGCAACTGGACTGTACAAATCGCAGTATCTTCAGTTACTTGTGCAAAATGTCACGCAAAAGAAGTTACTGAATACTTAAATTCAGGACATGCAAGAGGTGCGGCTCAATGGCTAGCTGGTAACGGCAGTAAACATGGTTACCTAATGAGTAAACTAGCTTATCACTTCGAAAGTTTAAAAGGTGCCAATCCAACTGCTGGTGTAAGCGGTAAAAAAATGGAAAAAGGAATTAGAACTGACGGTTCAGTATTCCAAGCTAATGGCAAAAATCCAAGAACAGCAAACCTAAATGTTGCAAATATTTGTATTCAATGTCATGGTACTGTAGTTAAACTTGATAAAGAAGGTAGACCTGATGCTGCAACTTGGCCAAGCGACGGTATTGCGGCACTTTATCCAGACGGTGGTGTTGGTAACTGTCTTGCATGTCACAGCAGACATAAATTCTCAGCTGCTGAAGCTAGAAACCCTGCAGCATGTACAAACTGTCACTTAGGACCTGACCATCCGGATAAAGAAGTATTCGAATCTTCAGTTCACGGTCACGTATATGATACAAATGAAGAAGATTACAACTTTGAATCTGATAAAATCATCCCAGGTAAAACTGTTAGAGGTGCAACTTGTTTCGTATGTCACATGGGTGCAATTGGTGGAAACAAAGCAACTCACAACGTTTCACTTAGACTTAAATGGAACTTATGGGCACCTGCTAGTTTCTTAAGAACTGGCGGAGCAGAAACAGCTGGTTGGGCATTCTGGAAAGGTGCTGGTAAAGTTGAATGGGGTAAAACAGTAATTAGAGGTAACGCTAAAGCTGGTAACCCTCAAGGACCTGAAGCTGCTAGAGCAGAAATGAAAAAAGTTTGTATGGTATGTCACGAAGCTACATTTACTAACAACTACTTCCAAAGAGTAGATGCAGCTGTAACTGTATACAATCAATATAAAGCATTCGCAACTAAAATGCTTAAAGACCTTAAAGCTAAAGGTTTAATGAAATCTGACGTATGGAGCGATCCATTCTTCAAACTATACTACTACCTATGGCATCATGAAGGTAGAAGATTTAGACAAGGTGCAGCAATGGGATCACCTGACTATGCTCACTGGCATGGTGTATTCCAGGTAATGCAGGATATCAGAGAAATGAAAGATATCTATGACTACAGAATGAAACTATACAAAAAATACGGTAGCGGAAAAGCAGCTCTTGAGCATGAAGTTCCTATGCCTGTAGTAACTCACGAATAATATTTCTTCTTCTCCCTTTTTGGGAGTTATATTTAAATACATAACAAAGTGTCTGTCACTTAAAATAGAAACGAATCTTTTAATCTAATAATAAATAATAATTGCTTTAGTAATTTTCAACAATTAAAGCAATTTTTTATATATGGACTCTTTCATATATTAAAAATAATCCTATATAACGTTTTATATGCACCCTAAATACGTATACCAGAAACATATATTATAATCTTATTTTTAACTCACAACACAAACGAAAGCACTTAAAATTTCTTTAACCTATATTGGTGACTGACACTATTTTAAAACAAAAACTCTCAAACAAAAAGTTTGAGAGAATATTATTATTTTTTACCGTATTTTTCAGCGTCAGCTTTGATCTCTTTTTCGCTCATTTGTTTAGCGATGTTAACCATCATTTGGTTACCTTTACCTGCTTTGAATTCTTTCATTTTTGCTTCAATTTGTGCAGGTGTTAAAGTGTCAAGTTTTTTAGCCATTCCGCCGTTGTGGCACATTGCACAGTTTTGTCCTGCAAATGCAAACCCAGCTACTGCTAATACTGCTAATAATTTTTTCATAAAAGCTCCTTTTTTGTGATTTAAAGTGATATTATAATATAAAAACATTAAATTTTACAAAAATAATACAAATACCTATCTGTTATTATATTTTTTTATAACCTGTTTTAATAATTTAAAAAACGTATTTTTATCTCTTGCACCTATTATTTTATAAAATATTTTTCCGTCAGGAGTTATAAACAGTATCGAAGGAGCCACTTCATTAAAATATTTTGCAAAAGCAAAAGGAACTTTTTCTTTATCAACCATATAAAAAGCCGGAATAAAGTTATCATTGATAAATGCGGCTATTTGTGAATCCTGATAAACAATATCATATAGATATTGGCACGGAGGACATCCCGTTTTGCTTATATCAACCATTATAAGCTTATTATTTTTTTTAGCCAGCCTAAAAATATGTTTTGCATTTTTCAGCCATTTTACTTTATGAGGAAGTTCTTTAGGATTTGTAGTTAGTATGGTATGCATATCTGCATGATTCATAAAACCTATATTAGCACCATATATTGATACAAAAAAAATAAAAAATAATAATTTCTTCATATCTTAAATCGCTTTAAATAAAATATATATACCAACACCCATTAACAGCAAACCTGAAATTTTTTCAATTATACCCATGTAATTTTTCATTTTTTCAATCAGTTTCATACTCCAAACCGTAAATAAAGCCATTAATATAAACGGAGTAGCCAGACCGAGCGTATAAAGAACCATCATTGAGATAGCTTTTCCCGGTTCAGTTGCCGCCATTCCGATTATAGTTCCAAAAATAGGCCCTATACACGGAGTCCATCCGAATGCAAAAGAAAATCCGAGTAAAAACGCGCCGGCATTTTGAAGATTTAGTCTTTTTTCATACTGCATAAATCTGAATTTTATAAATCCGGCAACATTTATACCGAATAATATAATAATTAATGCCATTAAAATATTTACCCATTTATAAGCAAAAATATTGCCTATTAAATTTGCGCTTGCCGCACCAATTAATATAAACACCGATGCAAACCCCGCAATAAACAAAGCGGAATTTATAAATATTTTTATTCTTTCTTTTGAAGTAAGTTCTTTTTCTTTAATTTCTTTGGCGCTGATACCCGTTATATAGAAAAAATAAATAGGCACAAGCGGCAATACGCAGGGAGATAGAAATGATAAAAGGCCGGCAATATAACTGACTATAAATGGCATTTTGTCAAAATAATCAAACAGTTGAAAAGTTAAATGCTCCATTATCTGTTTCCTTTAACGATTTGTTTTAGTACGCTTAAAAAATTTTCATAACTTGTGGCACCGTAAACGCCTCTTATAAATTTGCCGTCAGCCGTATAAAACTGAATTGCCGGAGTAAAATTAAAAAAGTGTTTTCTGAATTTTTCAGGTATGTTGTCAGTATCCGCATAATAATCGACTAATACGAAATTTTTCAGCAATATATCTTTAACCTCTTTACCGCTCATTACATTCTGCTTCATAAAATCACACGGCGGGCAGTCATGTTTGCTGATGTCAACCATTACAAGCTTGTGCTCTTTTTTTGCAACATTAAACGCTTTTTGATAATCCGAATACCAATTCAGGTTTTGGGCAAATAAAAACACGGAAATAAATAAAAAAATTAACTTTTTCATTATTTTTCCTTTATGATTTTTTGTGCTAACTCATAAGAATTTTTAATACAGTCATTAAAGCTTACACCATTATAAGCATTTCCTATTAAATAAACATTAACATTTTTAGCCTCATTCATAATTTCTTCAACCAGTTTTTGATGTCCTAAAGAATAATTAGGTATTGCATTTTTATGCATTTTTATCCATTTAATTTTCGGTTTTGCGTTTTTAATTATCTCATAAATATCTTTTTCTGCAATATTTATTATCTCTCCCTCACTCATATCTTTTATTTCAGGATATCTTGCTCCTCCAACCATCACACGGATACCGTTTCTGTTTGGAAAAATATATTTATCCATTAAAATACCCAGTGTTTTATTCTCAACCGTAAGAATTCCGAAGCACACAGGAGATATGCTTTCATAATCAAAACCTACAATTGCCACGGGATTATAAGGTATTTTATTCAGCAGAGCGCTTAATTTATTATATTTGCTTAATATTTCAGCCGCGCTGTATGCAGGTGTGGCTATAACTACTTTATCAAAATCTTTAAGTTCGTCTATGTCTTTGATCTCTTTTTTAACAAATTCGGCTTTTGTTTTTTCTTTTAGTTTCTCTATCATTTCGCTCATACCGTGTTCAAATGAATGAAGCTCCCCAGTAGGCTGACCTCCTCTTTTTAATTTAATCATTCCTTTAAAAAGCGAACCGTATTCGCATTCTATTTTTTTAAGTTTCGGAAACGCTGCATTCATGGAAGTAATTTCCGGAGTTGATGCGTATATGCCGGCCAGCATAGGAGTCATCATTCTTCTTGTAAACTCAGCGCCTAATCTTCTGGTGGCAAACTCGGCAACCGTTTCTTCCCTGTCACAAACCGGTTTTTTGAAAAACTCCATAGCAACTTCAAACTTCCCTTTCCATGAGAGAATATCGCTTGTAATAAAATCAAACGGTTTAAGAGGTATTTTTATAAGTTTGTTATCGTATATGTATCTTATTTTGGAGTTGTCGTTGGCTTTAATAGGTGTAATGCCGATTTCATCACAAAGCTCCATTGTTTTTGGAGAATTGTTCAAAAACCCGTTAACCCCTTCTTCCATTAAATAATCGCCGACTTTCGCCGTATAAGCTTTACCTCCCCATTTTTCTTTTTCAAAAACGGTTATTTCAAAATCGTTTTGTAAATAATATGCAAGACTAAGTCCGCTGATTCCTCCGCCTACTATTGCTACTTTCATTTTACTCTCCATTTAATTTTTTTCTTTTTATAAATATAACTATACCAAACAAAATCATAAAAAAGCTTAAAATCTCACCCATTGTAAAATGCCCTATTATAAACCCGAGCTGTGGATCGGGTTCTCTGAACATCTCACAAAAACTTCTGAAAACCCCATACAAAATCATATAAAGCCCTATAAGCTCGCCTTTGTTTTTGTACCATTTTTTATAATAAATATAAATAAGGACAAACGTTAAAAAACCTTCGAAAAACGCTTCATAAATACCGATAGGATGTCTTAAAGCTCCGTCAATATACACACCCCACGGCACATCGGTAACTCTTCCGACTATTCTGCCGTTTAAAAAATTGCCAATTCTTCCGAATATATATCCTATAGGAATAGCAAGTGCGGCTATATCAAGTATTTTCCACATATCCGCTTTTTTTATTTTCCAGAAAAGATATGTAGCTATCGCGAATCCTATAACCGCCCCGTGGTAACTCATACCGGATATCCCGACAAACCGCCCGTTTGAAAAAGGATTAAACATCTCCCACGGATGCAGAAGATAATATCCGTTATTAGGAACGTAAAATATAAAATACCCTATTCTCGCACCCAGTATAATTCCGACTTCCGCCCATACGAAATAATCGTCTATTATTTTTTTGTCTATTCCTTCTTTTTCAGCAAATTTTACCGCCGCATAGTATCCGGTAACCAGCGCCAAAACGTACATTATACCGTACCAGTGGACTTTAAAGACACCTAAATCAAATGCAACGGGATTAAAATGGGAATATATATGCTGCCAATAATCAAACATATCAAAAATACCTTTTATTCAATAAACTATATGATTTTAATTTAAAAAATTATAACACAAATATTTTCTTCATATTTTTTTTATTTTGATTAAAAAAATTTATTATTATGATTTATTTAACTAATTTATCTGCAACCGTTCTTCTTGACATAATTCAAATAGTATGATAAATTGCACTTCAAAAAGGAACTGCTTTGTTTAAGTTTTCCGATACGTCCGATATGTGTATAAAATGCGGAAAATGTATTCCGGGCTGTACGATTCACAGAATAAATCCTGACGAAACAACTTCTCCCCGCGGATTTTTAGACCTGCTTAAAGGTGTGGAAGAAGGAGAAATAGAACTCGATAAAAACGCAAAAGACATATTTGAGAGCTGTTTTTTATGCAACCAGTGCGTAGAAGTCTGCCCTAATTCTCTTCCGACGGATTTTATGATTGAAAACGTCAGGAAAAAAATCGCCGACAAATACGGAATAGCGTTTTTTAAAAGAGCATTTTTCTTTCTGCTTAAACACAGATGGGCATATGATATCGTAAGCAAACTGGGCTTTATGTTCCAGACATGCGGATTTAAAATAGAAGCCGACAAAAACGCAATGAGAAGCCGTTTTAATATCCCTATGCTTAAAAAAGGAAGACTTCTGCCTTCTATGAAACAGACTTCATTTTTAAAAAAATACCCGGAACAAATACCTGCCAAAAACCCTAAAAAAAGAGTGGCTATATTTATCGGATGTATGGCAAACTACAATTATACAGAAGTAGGTGACGCACTTGTCAGTATTTTAAAATTCCTTGACATTGACATATTCATACCTAAAAAACAGCTCTGCTGCGGTGCTCCAGCGTATTTTACGGGTGATTTTAAGACTGTTGACGAACTGGTAAGATACAATATAGAATATTTTGAAAGCTTCATCGACGAAGTGGACGCCATTATCGTTCCGGAAGCCACATGTACCGCAATGCTGAAAAAAGACTATGAAGAGTATATCCACGCACATATGGATGAAAGCTGGGCTGAAAGACACAGAAAAATAAAAGCCAAAATATTCGGAACTACCGAATGGCTTTATAAACACACAGACCTTAAAGCAAAACTTGCAAATAAGCAAAAACAGCCTGAAGTTATTACATATCACAACTCATGCCATTTCGGAAGGGTTTTCAATATCAAAAAAGAACCGAGAGATTTACTAACACAGGTATATCAGATTAATGAAATGAGTGATCCAGATATGTGCTGCGGATTTGGAGGTATTACAATCCAGACCGAAAAATTCGACCTGGCCGTAAAAGCCGGACAGAAAAAAGCCGAAATCATTAAAGCCGTGGATGCGGATATTGTAAGCGCAGAATGTAGCGCATGCAGAATGCAGATAACAGAACAGCTTGATAAAGCCGGAGACAGTAAAATATTCAAACACCCTCTTGAGCTTATCGCAAAAGCGATAAATGAAGAATAATTAAACTTTCTGGAAAAATATTGCTTTGAGAAAACATCTGCAGCGTAACGGTCGAAATTTCTGTGAAATTTCGGGAACCGTAGCGAATCCGTTTGAAAAAAGTATTTTTTTTCAGTAACAGAAATTATAAAATTATCATAATATTCACTGAAAAAAACGGTTTAATTTTCCATTAAATTACACCACTTTTATAAATTTATCCTCTTTTTCTTTCACGTTTCCTATAATTTTTACAAAAATACCTTCGTTTTGCGCTCTTTTAAGATATTCATCCGCTTTTTCCTGAGGTAAACTTATTAAAAGCCCTCCGCTTGTCTGGGCGTCAAACAGAATCATCTGCTCTTCAAAACTCAGATTCTTTACAAACTCCACATATTTTTCCACAAAAATCTGGTTGTTGTAGCTTCCGGCAGGTATTATACCCATGCTTGCCTGATTGATCGCTTCATTAATAAACGGCACTTTTTCAAACTCCACTTCAATTGTGAATTTTTTACCGCTCATTTCATAAAGATGCCCGAGAAGTCCGAAACCGGTAACGTCGGTCATGGCGTTTACGCCTATTTCCCTGGCTATAATGCTCGCTTTGAAATTCAGGGTTCTTAATATTTCGGCTACTTCGCTCGCAATTTCGTCACTTACCAGATCCGCTTTTATAGCGGTTGTAAGAATACCCATTCCGAGAGGTTTTGTAAGTATTATTACGTCATCTTTTTCTAAAGTGTTGTTTCTTATCATTTTATCAGGATGTACCACTCCCGTCACACTAAGGCCGTACAGCATTTCCGGCGTTTCTATGGTGTGTCCTCCGGCAAGTACTCCTCCGCACTCTTTTATTTTGTCTTCACCGCCTCTTAAAATCTCTTTTAATATTTCCCTGGAATGATGACAAGAATCAAACCCTACAAGATTAAGTGCCGTTTTAACGTCTCCTCCCATTGCAAACACGTCGCTTAACGAATTAGCCGCCGCAATCTGTCCGTAAACAAAAGGATCGTCAACCACGGGAGTAATAAAATCAACCGTCTGAACAAGCGCAATATCATCTGTTATTTTATAAATGCTCGCATCTTCATTGCCTTCGAATCCCACAAGCAGGTTTTTATGTCTTCCCTCCAAGGTGCATGTTGTGTCGTTTAGCTCCTCCGGAGCCAGTTTGCCCGCTCAGCCGGCCGCTCTGACATATTTTGTAAGTTTTGCCTCATTGTTTAATTTCAGCATTAAAGACCTTTTTATTTTTATTCGAATTTAAGCATAAAAAAAGAAAAAAAAGAAGTTAAAAAGTAAGAACCTGATCGCACTCTTCCACCCAGTCTGCCAAGTCGTTCATAGTCGCTTTGATTTCAGGCGCAAAATAAGGCTCGTTTTTGTAAATACCGCATCTTGCCTGGCATGTTCCGCAGACTTTCAGTTTAACTCCGTTTTGATACATCTCTTTTAGCATCGCAACCAGATCGTTGTCGTAATTATCCGGTTTTTTATTGCAGTCTCTTGCCAGATCCACGGAATCGTTCATAAGAAATATTCTTACGTCATGCCCGCGTCCATGCATATTTTTGGCAAGTCTAAGCCCGTTCCATGCCACATCGCTTCCGTCATACGGTTCATGGTTAAATATAAAAAGCACTTTCATTTCCACTCCTTTAAATTTTTTTATAAATTCCTTACAACTTCACAACTTACCTACTTTACAACTTACCTACTTCACAACTTTTATTATTTTTCCTTTGTATCCCACAACTTCAATCGCATGCAAAAGTTTTTTTATATTCGTTTTGGTATCGTCAAAGATTACTGTCGCGGTTTTTGTATTTAAAATAACCCTGGCCTTTATTACACCAGGTGTAGTTCTCAATGACTGTTTAACCGCACTTGTGCATAAAGGGCATGTCATTCCCTCCACATGAATTATTGCCACTTTTTGAGCCGCAAAAAGCAGCGTAGAAAAAATAAGCCCGATAAAAAGTTTCCTCATATTATTCTCCTGTCAATAAATACTGCGCCCAGTAAGGATATGTAAGCATAATTGCCACAAACACAGTACCTATACTTAAATATTTTACATAATTTTTGCAAATGCTGCCTTCACACACAGGCCTTTTTCTTAACCTGAAAAACCAGTTCCACCACAAATAGCCTATTATTATAACAGCCGCAACCGTAAAATAATCTCTGTACGGAGCAAACACATGTAAAAAAGAAAGGCTTCCCACACTGACTCCGAACATCAAAAATAAAAGCGGTCCAAGGCAGCATGTACTTGCTAAAATTGCCGTTACGGCAGCTCCGGCTATCAAAGCCCAAAATGATCTGCTCTCTTTCTCGCCTCCGCTTTGCGGCAGGTCAAGCTCACATTCATAACCTTTTACAATTCTGATAACCGTATTTTTACCTTCTTTTTTTGTATCGACATAAAGCCCCTGATTTTGTGCAAATCTCTTAACGTTTTGAATAGAGGAGAAAGAGTTTACCTCAACTTCGAGTATCCCCTCTTCCATTGAATCGAGTGCGTCTTTGGTCCTGAGAACCGGCTCGGGACATGCCAAATCTTTACAGTCGATTCTTTTTACCATTAAAACAGCTCTTGAGACGTAATTTTATATTCAAAACTTTTCGGTGCGTAATAGTTAAGAACATCGTCGTTCACTTCAGCATAAGGATATCCGAACATATTAAGCGGATATTGAGTAGGTTTCGGATACAGTACGAAATCTCTCGCATGATTGAATCCGACCCAGTTCATTTCCCATGAATGCAGATATCTTTTTACAAGTTCCTGAACTTTCGGGTCGTCATATTTTAAACCTTCAACAAGTTCAAGTTTAGTAATATCCGCAGGATCCGCCGGAATCCATCCAGCTCCAGGAATATAATATTCGGCTCTACAGTGCTGCCATGTCGTAATAGTGGCGAAACCATTTTTATCACTCTTACCGAGAGCTTTATCGAAATGGCTTTTACCGAGTCTGATACCGAACACTTCTCTTGCAGGAACACCCGCAGCTCTTACAAGTGCGGTAAACAGTGAACTTAAATCCGTACATTTACCGCCGAAATATCCGTTTTTGTAAATATCGTCGACATTTTGTTCTTTAACCATTTTTTTAACGTCACCCTTACCGCAGCCGATTACTTTAGGATTTCTGAATGTATGAGCCGTACACCAGTAATAAATGGCTTTTACTTTTTCAAATCTGTCGGTTTTTCCTGCGGTAATTTTATCTGCAAGCTCTTTAATAATACCTGTGGTAGGAATATGAGCAGTCGGTTTTAAAAACTTTTGCGCTTCTTCCGGAATAGGAAGATTTTCTTTACTCGCAGCTTCTATTTTTTCAATCGGAACGATTCTCGGTTTAGTCTCTATTTCCATTTCAAGATATGCGAGTTTTCTTTTTGGAGATTTGTCCCACTCGGCATAAAACGTATTTGCGTTGTATTCGTTTTTGCAGTTAATGTCGTAATCATTGTAATTACCAGAAAATTTCAGGAATTTCACTCTTTGATAATCCGCATTGAAAGGCAGAGGATTCCAAAGTCTTGCAGGATAGTCTTTTTCATAATATTTAATATCAAACGCATAATTAACTTTAAATCTTCTAACCTTGTCTTCATTAGCACTCAATACGCTAGGCATTGACGCTACAATTCCTAAAGCTGCACTAGTTTTTAAAAATTCTCTTCTTTCCATAATAACTCCTTTATATTTTTATTATTTTTACTTTTGTCGAACTGAAATCAGGAATACCGCCTAGTAAATCCAAAAGCGGCAGATCATACATATCTTTATCAAGGTATGTTATAAGATTAGGCGTAATCCCCACACCTCTTGTCGGATTTGACAATACTTTATCACCTTTGCAAACTTCCGCACCTCCTTTTAATATATTTTTTGCGTTTTTAATTTCAATTTCACTTGCACCGTGCTGCCAGTGTCCAAAATGATGTGAATATGCAACATTTCCTTCAGTTACAAAGTTTGTAATTTTTACTTTTGTTTTAAGTTTTTTGTTTTGCATATTGTCTATAATAACTTCATCTCCTTCTTTTAACCCTAACCGTCTGGCGTCGTCAGGATTGACTTTAAGCTCAAAATCAGGTTCGTAAAACAGAGCTCTTTCATAACATATGGTTCTTGACTGCGTGTGAAGGGCGGATTTGTATGTCGTAATGTTAAAGCCGTCTTCAGGAAGTTTTTTCCCTCTGTATGTTACAAAATCAGGATATTTAAGCCCGCCGTAATATTTCTTGCCGGTTATGGTATTAGTTGATTTGGCAAGTCTTTCGTTATAGAGATAAATTTTTTCAAATCCGAACGTGTAGTTTCCGTTTTTATCAAACCAGCTGTTGTTTTTAAACACCCCGCCCCTTGCAACGACCGAACATAAAGCCGTCCACTCGTCTTTGGAAAACATATCTTTATACCTGCTTACAGGATAGTTTTTCTCAACGGCTGTAACGTCTTCTTTATTTCCTTTAACTCCGGAAGTTAAAGCAAGATTATAAATTCCCCTTAAATAATAATCTTCCGCTTTATACAGAGGATAATAATTCCCGTTTTTATCTTTAATCGCTTTTTCACCGTAACCCGGAAGATTCAGTTTTAAAGCCAGATCAATTAAAAACGTCTCAAGACAGATAGGTCTATTGTTTATTTTCGGAGTCTGCGCATCTATAAGAGGCGTTCTCACTCCAGTAAAATGCCCTCCGGGCGCATGAGGAGTTAAAAATCCGTACTGCCCTTCCATATAGGTAATATCCGGAATAATATAATCAGCATAAATATTCGTCTCGTTCACGGTTGTATCTATTGATACGAAAAGAGGCACTTTGTTGTGGTCTTTAAGAGTCTGCTTAAACCTGTATCCTCCCGGCATTGAATATATAAAATCGCTGAAATACGCAAACACTATTTTTGCAGGATACGGGTATTTTAAATCAATTCCGCTTATGGCGGAAACGCTTAATCCCCCTTTTGTAAATTCAAACCAAGGAAGTTTGGACGGATATCCGTGTTTTTTAAATTCGGACGAATGTTCGTATTTTGCTTTCTCCCTGGAAATTTTAACGCCCTTCGGTTTAAGCATTCCGTCGAATTTTTTAAGGTCGTATTTACCTTCTCTCCATTTGCCGGCACCCTTGCCTTTACCTAAATAACCGCCTTTGCGGTTTACGTTTCCGACAAGAGCGTTTAATATCGCAATCGCAAAGCTTGAATACGCCCCGCCGACGTAATTTCCTCCGCCGTGATATGCAAACGCCACGCTTTTCGGAGCGTTTTGCCAAAATTCTCTGGCAAGCGTTTCTATTTCGCTTACATCGATACCGCACTCTTTTGAATAAAATTCAAGCGAGTGTCTGTTTACTTCCTTTTGAAGCAGTGAAAATACGCTTTCACACTTAAACCCTTCTATTTCTCCTTTCCAGAAAAGTTCAGGATTATCAGCATCCGAAGCAAATACAGGCTTTGCATTTTGTATAACAATCTCTTCATCAGAGCCTTTTTTCAAATGTGACGCTTTTAATATCTCACCCTCGTGTTCACCATCCGTAATTACCAGATGAGCCGCGTTTGAATATGTTTTTCTTCCGGCTTTTTCAGCACTTTTTTGCGAAGCGAGTTTTAAAAATTTTTCATCATACCAGCCGTTTTTCAGCATTATCTTAATCATAGCCATTGCAAGAGCTCCGTCTTTTGTAGGTTTTACCGGCACCCATCTGTGAGCCACATGCACGGCTTTAGGAGCTTTAGGGTCTACTAAAACTATTTTAAGCTCGCCGTTTGCAACCCTTCTCGCAATCATTGCACCTGAAGTCGCAACCCCCGGCTGAAGTGCCGAATAGATGTTGGCACCGAAAATCAGCATATATTTTGAATTTTCAAAATCGGCTTTAAGTTCCACTTCCCTGCCGTCTGTGAAAATATAATTGCCCATCCTAAACCCTATACCGCATATATCCGTATGTCCGATATAGTTTTTAGAACCTACTGAATTTAAAAACCATCTTTTAATAAAATGGCTTCTTCCTCCCTGGGATCTCCCGGTAAACCACACAAACTGGTTTCTTTTAGGTCCTAGTTCCGGAGCGTTTTTATCAATAGGCTCGTCGCTTAAAATATCTTTTATTCCCGGATAATATCTGTCGTCTCCTAAATGTTTGAAGTTTTTGCCTCCGTTGGCTATTTCGTTAATCAAATTTTCCCATTCGATTTCAACAAATTTGCCTTCCCCTCTTTTTCCGGCTCTTTTGAGAGGTTTTAAAATCCTGTAAGGGTTATTGATATAATCGTTTACCATCTGAGGTTTAGAACACGTTCCCGCTGC
>Ga0256843_1000321_pt1 | contig 41184 bp, 44 predicted proteins | sample AlvinellametaG_FD_191572 | JGI IMG/M metagenome (GOLD analysis project Ga0256843, IMG submission 191572) | Pompeii worm associated microbial communities from hydrothermal vent at the East Pacific Rise, Pacific Ocean - Alvinella | ecosystem: Host-associated > Annelida > Integument > Unclassified ...
TACCCTGTGTACCATCAATTATAAGCAGAGTTCTGTGTGGTGAGCCTGGATGTGCTTTGTCACAGATACGTTTTATCTTTTTGAGCTCATTTGCAAGATTTGTCTGGGTGTGCAGTCGTCCTGCTGTGTCGATGATAACATGGTCGATATTTTTCGCTTTGGCAGAGTCTATGGCATCATAGGCAACTGCAGAGGAGTCATGACCCTGTTTTGAAGCTACTATGGGGATATCGAGTCTATTTGCCCAGAGAGTAAGCTGCTCAATAGCTGCAGCACGGAAAGTATCTCCTGCACCAAGAAGAACACTTTTGCCATCTTCTTTGTACTTGTATGCAAGTTTTGAGATGGTTGTTGTCTTTCCTGCTCCATTTACACCTACAATGAGCTCTACAAAGGGTGGTGTATACTCCGGCTCTTTGTATGTAGTGTATGCAAGTGTTGCAAGAAGTTTAGAGCGTAAAATCTCACGTGTAATCTTCTCTTGATAGATCTCATTTAAGATAATCTCAACAAGAGCATACTCTACATCAGCTTCAAGCAGAATATCTTCAAGTTCATCTTTAGTAAAGGTGACTTTTTTCTTTGGTGCAACTGTCTTTATCGCTTCAACAGTCTTGTTAAGTGACTTTTTTATAAAACCAAACATCTATATTCCTAATGCTCTTTTGATATCACTCTCGATAAACTCCTCTTCTACTGCACCTTGGTAGTATTGAACAAGTTTGCCATCTTTGTAGATTGCAAGAAGAGGAATCCCAAAGTTACTGCCTAATTTGAGCTTTTTAGCCACAGAGTCTACTAAACGCCCATTCTCATTTGAGTTAACTAGTGTATAGTTTGCGCCATATGTCTGTCTGAAATCTTCTAGTTTGGAGTCTGCAATTCCCTCTTCAATAGAGACACCCACTATAAGAATATCATCACCATACTTCTCCTGTAGTGATGCCAAGTGTGATGCTTCGGCCTGACATGGAGGACACCATGTTGCAAAGATATCTAAAATAAGAAGCTTTGCTTCAGGAGAGTTGAGTTTGAATCCTTCAGGAGATTTTTGAAGGATTATTTGGCTCTTTTGCAGTGTAGTGAGTACAAACTCATTAGATGAGAGGAGTGCATTTGCATCTTCACTCTTTTCAGATGATGAACAGCCTCCCAAAAAGAGTCCTGCTACTAAAAGTGTAGATAAAATTGATAGTTTGAACATATATCCCTTGCCTTTTCTTTTTTTATTTATTTGTGTAAAATGTGCGAAATTATATCTAAAAGATTTAATATGACTCTTACAAAAAGTAGTTTTAGACAAAAATGTCTAAAAAAGATGAAAAATCAAACAAAACAGAATAAAATCTATAAAACAGCAAAGATAAATCGACAGCTTCTGGAGAGTTTAAAATTAAAAAAAAGAGCAAAAATATTGTTCTACTATCCGTTACCATTTGAAGCAGATTCACGAAAAGCTCTTCAGAAACTTCGAAAAAAACATGATGTTTTTATCCCATTTATGCAAGGCGAAAGTTTTAAGATGGTACCATTTAGGTTACCGCTTAAGAAAAAAAAGTTTGGTATTTTTGAAGCGGGAAATACATTTAGAAATATAAATAAAATAGATATAGCCATAGTTCCTGCTATCGGAGTTGATGGTAATTTACAAAGAGTTGGTTTTGGAAAAGGGATGTATGATCGTTTCTTTGCAAAGTTAAAAAAGAGACCTTATACAATATTTATACAACCAGAATTCTGTTATACAAAAGAGTATATATGTGACGATTATGATGTCACTTGCGATTTACTATTGACACCCTATAAAGCAGTAAAAAGGGCTAGGGTTAATATAAGGAAATAAAAGATGTTAAATGAGATACTACTAGGCGGTGGAATAGCCACTGTCAGTGGGGTAGTAGGATTTTTCATCTCTAAAAAAATTACGAGCGCAAATTTTGAGATATATCTCCAACAGGCTCGTGCAAAAGCAAATGCTATTGAGAATGAGGCACAACATCTTCTTGAGAAGGCACATCTTAAGTCCAGAGAGATAGAGTTAGAGGCTAAAAAAGAGTTTGACAGTGCTAAAGCACGTGCAAAGGCAGATCTGCATCAACGAGAAGATGAGTTGATTCGAAAAGAGCAGAGCTTTTTACGATATAAGCAAGAAGAAGAGAAGAAGATTCAACTTGAGCTTAGTGCTATTAAGTCGCAAAAGATTAATTTAGAGAGAAATGAAAAATCGCTAGCTTCACTGAAGAAAAAATATGAGAAGAAGATAGATGAGGCTCTCCATGCCATTGAACATTGTGCAGGAATGACGCAAGAGGAGGCAAAAGAGATACTCCTGGAAAAAATCGAGGAGAAATCTCGAGGAGAGATAGCACACATTGTGCGTAAGTATGAGAATGAGGCGAAAAAAGAGGCACAGAAAAAGGCTAATTTTATTTTAGCCCAAGCTACGAGCCGATATGCGGGTGAGTTTGCAAGTGAGAGGCTTACAAATCTTGTTCATCTTGATAATGATGAACTCAAAGGGCGCATCATCGGTAAAGAGGGGCGTAATATTAAGGCGCTTGAGACACTTTTAGGTGTTGATATTATTATCGATGATACACCAAATGCAATACTTGTGAGTAGTTTTAATCTCTATCGTCGAGCTATTGCAACAAAAACCTTGCAACTGCTTATAGAGGATGGTCGTATTCAGCCTGCACGTATAGAGGAGATATTTCAGAAGGTCTCAGAAGAGTTTGAGTCAAAAATTCTCTCAGAGGGTGAAGAGCTTGTAGCTGAGCTTAATGTAGGAGTTATGCATCCAGAGCTAATGAAGCTTCTTGGACGTCTTCGTTATCGTGCTTCATATGGACAAAATGCTCTGGCACATACTCTTGAAGTTGCACACCTAGCCGGTATTATGGCAGCGGAGATGGGAGGCAATCCTATTCTTGCTAAACGTGCAGGACTCCTCCATGATATAGGAAAAGCTCTTACACATGACCATGATGGAAACCATGTTGATTTAGGTGCTGAAATCTGTCGTAGATATAATGAAGATGAGGTCGTTATCAATGCGATTTATGCACACCATGGGCAGCAAGAGATCAACTCTATAGAGTCTGCTGCAGTATGTGCTGCAGATGCACTCTCCGCTGCACGTCCAGGAGCTCGACGTGAAGTTCTAGAGAGCTTCTTAAAGCGTGTAACAGAGATAGAAGAGATTGCATCAGCGCACTCTGGTGTAAAACAGGCCTATGCAATTAATGCTGGACGAGAGGTACGAGTTATTGTCAATGCAACACTTGTCAATGATGATGAGTCAGTTCTAATGGCAAGAGAGATTGCCTCTGAGATAGAGCAGAGAGTTCAATATCCTGGTGAGATTAAAGTAAATGTTATTCGGGAGAGTAGGGCTGTAGAGTTTGCAAAGTAGCGCAGGGCTACTTTGTATTATTTTTTAATCGTTACAACGACTGCACCACGCAGATCACCCATTTTATAGTGTGTTGCTTTATCTGTAGGGTAATGCTCATCAATGGCACGTTTTAGTTCTGCATTCTGAATATTTCCGTGACATTTCAGACATACTTTTTTATTGATTACTAATGGTTTATAGTACTTATATGTATCTGCATCAACTTTCTCAACAATCTGTTTAGGAAGAACTACGTTAGCACTTTGAAGTTTTTCAAGAGCCTCTAAAATAGTTGCCTCATCTCCCTCAGGCTTGTTTGCTGGATTTCTGTACTTGCTACTGATACGTTTTACCTGAACACCTTCTGGGAGTTGCTTGTTTACCTTTTCAGTTAGCGTGTAAGCCTCTTGTGAACAGAAGTCAAGTGCTTTCATCGGTCCACCGGCCTTCATCTCTTTTTTCATGTTTGAACCGAGTGTTTTGAGCAGAAGCTTTGCACTCTTTTTCCCTGTTTGGATTACATCTTTGAGATTTTCATCTTTTTGTGCTCCTGCCAGCAGTAGTGTAGCACTTAAACTAAGTAGTACGACCGATTTTAAAATATTCATCTATTTCCTCCATATATTTCTCTTTTTGTGACCCAATTATAGCAAGACTTAGAATAATTTAATGCAACTTTGAGTACAATTACGCAATTTTTAAGACAAGGGAGCACACCTATGGGTGAATTGTTTACTTTTTTCGGACTTATCTCTCACGATAAGACTTTCATTTTTATGACGCATATGCTACTTTCAGCAGGTATTGCTATTTTACTTGTAAGAGTTGCTATGTCTAACTTACAACTCGTACCAAAAGGTACTCAAAACCTTATGGAAGCATACATTAATGGTGTTCTTCAAATGGGTACGGATGTTATGGGTAGAGAAGATGCACGTAAATATGTTGCACTTGTTGCTACAATCGGTCTTTTTGTTGGTATTGCTAACTTAGTTGGTGTTGTACCAGGTTTTGAAGCTCCAACTGCATTCTTAGAGATGCCATTGGCTTTAGCAATGACTGTTTTTGTTTACTATAACTATGTTGGTATTAAAAAACAGGGTGTTATTAAGTACTTCAAGCACTTTTTAGGTCCAGTATGGTGGTTATACTGGTTAATGTTCCCAATCGAGATTGTTTCTCACTTCTCTCGTTTAGTATCACTCTCTTTCCGTCTTTTTGGAAATGTAAAAGGTGATGATATGTTCTTAATGGTAATACTAATGTTAGCTCCTTGGTTACTACCAATGATTCCATTTGCACTTTTAACTTTTATGGCATTCTTACAGGCATTTATCTTTATGATGCTTACGTATGTTTACCTTGGTGGTGCAATCGCTGTTGAGGAACACTAAACCAACTTATGCAAAAAGATATCTATGAGAGAATCATAAGCTTTTTGCTCGGAGCATCGTGGGCTATTATTATCTTCGGTGCTCTTATAACTTTTAAAACATTTATAGTTTTAGGAGTCTCTCTCGCAATTTTTTCAACAATTTTTTTCATAATAACCTCTCTCTTTCTTATCTTGGCACTTGATGCATTTATGGTAAATAAAGAACGTTTAGCAGAAGCAAAAAAACAGACAAAACTTCTCGAAAAACTCTACGCAAAACATACGAAATAACTCTCTATTACCTATTTTAAAGCATAAATAAGATAAAATAGATAAATTTAATCTATTTTACCCTAAGGAAAACTATGTTTGAAGTAGTTATCGGGCTAGAGGTCCATGTTCAACTCAATACAAAAACAAAACTATTCTGCTCATGTCCTACGAGTTTTAATCATAAACAAAATACAAATACATGTCCAACATGTCTAGCACTTCCTGGTGCACTTCCTGTTCTTAATAAAGAGGTTGTACACAAGTCTATTATGCTTGGAACTGCTGTTGAAGCGACAATAAACAAGACTTCATATTTTGATAGAAAGTCTTACTTCTATCCTGACTCTCCTTCGGCTTATCAGATAACACAGCTCTATACTCCTATTGTTGAGCATGGAAAACTGATAATTGATTTTGAAGATGGTTCTAATAAAACTATCCGTATAAATCGTGCTCACATTGAAGCAGATGCAGGGAAAAATATCCATGACGGCGATATCTCAAAAGTAGATCTAAATCGTGCGGGTACTCCGCTTTTAGAGATTGTTAGTGAACCTGATATGCGAAGTGCAGAGGAGGCTATTTTATATCTTAAAAAGCTTCACTCTATTATACGTTATACAGATATAGGTGATGCAAATATGCAAGAGGGAAGCTTTCGTGTTGATGTAAATGTATCTATTCGTCCTAAAGGTGATGAGAAGCTCTATACTCGTGTTGAGATTAAAAATATCAACTCATTTAAGTTTATTCAAAAGGCTATAGAGGTTGAAGTTAATCGTCAGATTGAGGCATGGGAAGATGGTGTATATGAAGATGAGATAGTTCAAGAGACACGCCTTTTTGATCAGGTAAAACAGGAGACGCGTTCAATGCGTGGAAAAGAGGAGGCAGCTGACTATAGATACTTCCCTGAACCTGATCTGCGTAAGTGTGTCGTAACAGATGAGATGCTTGAGAAGTACTCTCAAATACCAGAACTTCCAGATGCAAAAAAAGAGCGTTTTGTCTCTGAGTATGGGATGAACAACTATAATGCATCAGTGATTACATCATCTGTTGAGATGGCAAACTTCTTTGAGACTATGATGCAAGAGGAGGGTGTTACTCCAAAAACTGCTACTACATGGCTTACTGTTGAACTTCTTGCTCGTCTCAAAGGTGATATGAATATTACAAACTCTCCAGTAAATGCACAAAAGCTTGGATTCTTAGTAAAACGTATCGATGACAAGACAATCTCAGGAAAGGCTGCAAAAGAGGTGCTGGATTATCTGATGGAGAATGAAGATGTAACTGTTGATGATGCAATTGATACACTCGGTCTCAAACAGGTGACAGATACAGGTGCAATTGAAGCGATGTGTGATGAGATAATCAATGCAAATCAAGATAAGGTTGAGCAGTATAAAGCCGGCAAAGAGAAACTCTTTGGTTTCTTTGTCGGACAGGTTATGAAGGCTTCTAAGGGAAGTGCAAATCCTCAGGCTGTAAATGAGATTCTTAAAGCAAAACTAGGGTAGAACTTAATGTTAAAACGCTTGATACTCGATGGGGCATACTTTTTACAGACATCTGCATCGTATCAGGCTACAAAAGAGTTTTTTTATAATCTTTTAGAGAATGACAAGTATAAGTATAAGCGTTATGTAGATATTTTTATGATACTGCTTATCTTTATAAGTGTTGCTGTACTTATTCGTGAAGTGAAGTTTCATGTAAATGACTATCTGCTTTTTTTTAGTAACTATATTATCTCTTTTATATTCTTTGTAGAGTATATGCTTCGTCTTTGGGTTAGTAGCAGTGTGAGTGCCATAATAGTTCAAAGAGCTGAACATGACACCTTTTTGCTTCGTGATGTCAAACTCTCAAAGGCTTTTCGAGAGATACTACGTGTTAAATTTTCCTATATGCTCTCACCACCTGCTATTATTGACCTTTTGGCAATTCTGCCTTTTTTCCATGAGTTGAGACTTCTTCGTATTTTTATTCTCTTTCGTGTCTTTAAACTCTTTCGATATGCCAAAAGTTTTCAGACACTCTCTTCTGTTCTAGCGACAAAAAAGTTTGAGTTTTTAACACTTGCTATTTTTGCTTCTATTGTTATTTTTGTATCATCAGTACTTATCTATGTAATGGAGGCAAATAGCAAAGACTCAATGATTACAAGTATGTATGATGCTATCTACTGGTCTATCGTTACAATCTCTACAGTTGGGTATGGAGATGAGTCTCCTGTGACTCCTGAGGGACGTTTTGTTGCTATTTTAGTCATTACCGCAGGAATTGCTGTTCTTGCTTTTACAACATCGCTCTTTGTATCTGCATTTACTGAAAAGCTTGATGAGATTAAAGAGGTTAAGACTATTGAGGATGTTTCAAAGTTAAAGAAGTTCTATCTTGTATGTGGGTATGAGAGTATAGCTAAAGAGGTTATTCGTAAACTCATTACAAACGGAAATAAAATTATAGTTCTGGATGAGGATATAGGCAGAATAGAGAATGCAAAAAAAGATGGCTACATAGCACTTAATTACGATCCCGGTGATGTCAAGAGCTATGAAAAGCTAAATATAGACATAGATAAACAGGTAAAAGCTGTTTTGTGTCTACGTGAAGATGATGTTGAGAATGTCTACTCAGCACTAACTCTACGCTCTATTAATAAAGAGGTCTTTGTTCTCTCTCTTTTGATGAATGACTCCAATAGGAAGAAGTTGGAGTTTGCCGGAATCGATAAAATTGTCTATCCGCAAGAGTTGATTGGTCTTATTACAAAAGAGCTTGTCGGTAAACCTGTGGCATTTGAGGTGATTCATGAGTTACGAAGTGAAAATGCCAATGTCATCATTGATGAGCTGGGTATCACACAAAGAATTGTCGATAACTTTACAACTGTAAAGGATTTGGGAAATGCAAACTACAAGGTTGTTCTTTTGGGAATATATAAGAGTAGCAGTGATAGATTCTATTTCAATCCGCTTGATGATACAATACTAGAAGCGGGTGATTACCTCTTGGTTATTGGATATCGAGTATTTATAAAAGAGTTTGAGAAGTATCTCCATACAAAGGTGAAAAATGCTTAGTTCAAAAACTGCCTTGATCTTTGGACTCAACAAGTATGCTTTTGAGATTATTAATAATGTTAAAGATAGATATCAAAATATTCAAATCTTCTCTTTGGATAAAGAGGATTTAGACAACAGTGAGTATGATGTCTCCTATTTTGATATAAGTGATAACTGGAAGGGTGTTGAGGCTGATTTTGATATGCAAAACTCCATTGCTTTTTGTGTTCTTGAAGATACAGCACAAAATATATTTTTAACTATCTCACTGCGTTCTAACTTTAAAGATTTGACAATTATTGCTATTGCGTCGAATAAAGAGAGTGCAAATAAGCTCTCAATGGCAGGTGCAAACAAGGTTATTCCACTTGTTGAGACAACTTCTGATATCATTACAGCGATGTTGGAAAAACCAATATCAAATAAGGTTCTTCACAATATTTTGTATGAGAAGAGTGATTTGAAAATTGCTCAGATAAAGATTGATGAGAAGAGTCATTTCAACGGTGAAGAGCTCTGTAGTATCGACTGGACACGATATAATGGTATTATTGTTCTGTCTGTGATGCATGAAGATATGAGTAGTGAGTTTATCTACTCATCAAAGATAAAAGATCACATAATAAAAAGTGGTGATATCTTAGTCGTTGTCGGATATGAAGAGGATATTAAAGAGTTTGAAAATAAAATAGGGAGTAAACGATATGTCAATTGGAGTAATTGGAGCTGGTAAATGGGGTAGTGCTTTAGCATTTGCCTTTAGTCAAAAAAATGAAGTCTATATAAGTTCACGAACTCCTAGAGATATTCCTAACTTTGTCTCTTTAGAAGAGATTTTAAAGTCTGAGTATTTGGTTATTACGGTTCCTGCACAGCAGGTAGCCAAGTGGCTAAAGGAAAATTTTGTCTTTAATGGACAGAAGATTCTTGTCGCATCAAAAGGGATTGAAGCCAGCAGTGGAAAGTTTCTAAATGAGATATATAAAGAGTATGTACCTGATTCACATATCTCTTTTCTCTCGGGTCCCTCTTTTGCTACAGAGGTGATGCAGTCACTACCAACAGCATTAGTTATCAACTCTACAAACAAAGCATTAGCACAAGAGTTCGCAGCACTTTTTCCATCTTTTATAAAGAGTTATACATCAACAGATGTTATTGGTGCTGAGATATCGGGTGCATATAAGAACGTCATAGCGATTGCTGCAGGTATCTGTGATGGATTAAATCTAGGAAACAATGCTGCAGCTGCTCTTATCTCACGAGGACTTGTTGAGATGGATCGTTTTGGAGCAAAATATGGAGCAAAAAAAGAGACATTTTTAGGTCTTAGTGGTGCAGGTGATCTCTTTTTAACTGCATCTTCAATAATGAGTCGTAACTTTAGAGTGGGGCAAGGACTTGCAAGAGAACTATCTCAAGAGGAGATACTCCAGGAGCTTGGTGAAGTTGCAGAGGGGATTGGTACTGCTTATGCCCTGTATGAGATAGCAAAAAAAGAGGATCTCTACTTACCAATTGCACGTGAAGTCTATGAGATGTTAGAGGGTAAATCTCCACAAGAGTCACTCAGAGATCTTCTTTCAAAAGAGATGTAATGAGTTTTGATAGAGTTGTTATTAAGAAACTGCTTTTAGGTGTTATTATAGGCTTGAGTATCTTTGCTTTGAGTCTATCGATTTTTAATACAACACAAAGTACACTCTTAGGAATCATTGCTCTGCTTGTGACCTACTGGACAAATGAAGTACTGCATCTGGCAATTATTTCACTCTTGCCTATAGTGCTCTTTCCCGCCTTTGGGATTTTAACAACAAAAGCGACAACGGTGAACTACTCACACCCTATTATCTACCTCTTCTTAGGTGGTTTTATGCTTGCAATCGCAGTAGAGAAGACAAAGCTTCATATATTTATAGCCGATAAACTTTTAAGTTTTTTTCCATCAACTCCAAAAGCGATGATCTTCTCACTCGCTCTTACATCGGCACTGCTTAGCTCTATTTTGTCAAATACCACAACAACACTGCTGCTTATTACAATAGCTATCTTTTTAACAGAGAATCCAAAACTCAAAATGCGTTTTGCACTTGCTATTGCTTATGGGGCTAGTGTAGGTGGAATACTCACTCCCATAGGTACACCTCCAAACTTGATACTGCTTGGAATTATGCAAGAGCACAGTATGGAACTTATCCCTTTCTTTCAGTGGATGTGGATGGTAGCACCGCTTGTCTTTGTTATGCTGGTGAGTGTAAGTATGCTTTTAGGAGTCGGGGTAGGTGATATTGAGATTCACAGAGAGATAAAATTAAACCCACTAACACCTCCTCAGAAAAAAGTACTCTTTTTAATGTTTGGACTCATTACTCTCCTTCTTGTAAATGCTCCTATGAAACCGTTTTGGGGAGGATTAGGTCTTAGTGAGAGTGGTGTTTTACTCGCTTTTGGGCTTTTACTCTTTATGCCGCCTTTTGGAATTTTGGATTGGAATGAGGATGCGCATAAAATCCCTTTTGCAATTATCTTTTTATTTGGGGCAGGTTTTTCTATTGCTAAAGCATTCTCTCATACCGGCTTAGCCGATGAACTCGCTTCATATCTGTTACATATGACGCATCTCTCTCCGATTATGCTGCTTTTTGCAGTTGCTTTTCTCATTACTTTTACAACAGAGATTACCTCAAATACCGCACTTATCTCTATAATGCTGCCAGTTATCTACTCCGTAGCACAGCAAGCTGGAATAGATACAACACTCTTTATGATGGTTGCAACAGTATGTGCAAGTTACGCTTTTATGCTGCCAATTGCAACAGCTCCAAATGCGATAGCTATGAGTAGCGGGGTGGTTCATGTCGGAAGTATGATTCGCTATGGAATTATTTTAAATCTTTTGGGTATCTTTTTTATAGTAATGATTGCAGAGTTTTTCTGGAAGGGTCTTATTTAGACTCTTCATCTTTTGGTTTCTCTTTTCTCTTTTTTAGAAGCATATAGAAATCTTTAAAAACCAAAAAGAGGCAGTAGAGCCAGAGGGCATCTAAAATATAGTTTCTATTAAGGCCATTTGAGTATAACCATGGTAGACCGATTAAAATAGGCCATTTTAAAAAATAAAAAAACATAATACCAGCACCGTAAATTTCTCTTATTATCTCTTTCATATCTCTATGTATCCTTATTCTAGTTTAAAAATCTTACCTAATTATTATAAAAGAGTTGGTAAAATCTTGAAATTTTTTAAGGAAGTGAAATGATTGTACATATCGTAATGTTTAAGTTTAAAGATGAGAATAAGGCACTCAATATTGCAAAGGTGAAAAACAAGCTTGAGAAGTTAGAATCATCTATTGATGTGTTAAAGAGTATTGAGGTTGGTATCAACTTTACAGATTCTGAACGTGCTATGGATCTCTCTTTATACTCAACTTTTGAGAGTGAAGCAGATCTAAAAACTTATGCAACACACCCTGAACATCTAAAGGTAGTTGAGTTGATTCGTGAGGTGACGCAGGAGTCTAAAGTAGTTGACTATATATTAGAGTAGCTTTCTTAATTGTGACGTTAAAATAAACCAAAAAATAGACTTAAGTCGTCAAGTTATCTTGAAAATTCCTAAAAAATTTCTACTTGCTTCTGATAGAATATCGTATATATCAATTAGAAGGAGTATTTATGAATGAACCGACATTAGAAGGTATTAGTGATTATAACACTTTAGAAGGTGAGAAGAAAAAGATAGTCTGGGCTGTAATAATAGCTGGTATTATAATAGGTGTAATCTACTCAATCTCTTATGAGGTATTTGATAACAGTGATGATGCAATACAAACAAAAGATGAGATTATTGTGGTTCCAACAAGCCAGAGTATTCCAGTTAGATAAGATTTGGCTATAATTTCGCTAATAAAGATAAGGGTAGATATATGTTAATGACAGTAGTTGGTATTTACACACTCTATGTATTGATTTCAATATATACAAGTGTAATGCAAATAGGTTACATCAGTCAAGTAAAAAGAAAAACACCGATTTTATTATCTGCTTCTGAATTTTTAAAAGCGGGAAATTATGCAATAGCAAAAGAGAGAATGGCAATAGCCAATACTTTTGTTGATTACATTCTCTTTATAGCATGGATGGGCTTTGGTATTAAGGTACTTGAAGCAAACTTTTATACCCTTGATAATGAGGCTATTCGTAATGTAGCGATAGTTATGGGTTTTATCGTGATTAATTCACTTGTTTCACTGCCATTTTCATACTATGAGAAGTTTGTTCTTGATACAAAGTTTGGGTTTAACAAGTCAACTCTCTCTCAGTGGATAAAAGATACAGCTATCTCTTTTGTAATGACGCTAATTTTAGGCTCTTTGGTAGTCTGGGGCATCTATGAGATTATGACAAACTTCGAGCTCTGGTGGCTTTGGAGTTTTCTTTTTATCTTTGGTGTTGTTATTCTTATCAATATGCTCTATCCTGCTTTTCGTGCGATGTTCTTTGACAAACTTACACCGCTTCAAGATGAAGAGCTCGATAGTGAGATAAAGAGACTTATGGATAAGACAGGTTTTGTAAGTTCAGGTGTCTTTGTAAGTGACGCTTCAAAGCGTGATGCACGTCTTAATGCCTATTTTGGCGGTTTTGGAAAAGCGAAGAGAGTTGTTCTTTTTGATACACTTATAGAGAAACTCTCTACAAAAGAGCTTCTTGCCGTTTTAGGTCATGAACTAGGACATTTTGCTCATGGTGATATCTATAAAAATATCGCTATGGTTGGAGTGATGCTTTTTGGAATGTTTGCACTCTTTGGAAATATTCCTGATTCGCTCTATTTAGAGATGGGTGTCTCTAAGGAGCCTTATGTTGTGATGATACTTCTGCTTCTTTTTATGCCGGTTCTTGGTTTTATTATGATGCCTATTATGGGTATTGTCAGTAGACATAATGAGTATGAAGCAGATAAGATGGGAAGTGAACTAGCAGGTGCTGCAGGTGAGATTGAACTTGCAAATGCGCTTAAAAAGCTAGTAACTGAGAACAAAAGTTTTCCACTCTCACATCCTATCTATATCTTTTTTCACTATACACATCCACCGGTGATTGAGAGGCTTAAAGCTCTGGGTGTTGATGTAGGATATATTGAACAGAGTGGCTTAGAGGGAAAATGCGAAGCCGATATATAGTAAAAGAGCTACTTCGTGATGTAACAGTAAAACTAGAGAGCGCAAAAATTCCTAGAGCCTCACGAGAGGCTCAGCTACTGCTAATGGCTTACTTAAACAGAGATGAGCTCTGGCTCATTACAAATCAAACTACTCAAATCCAAGAGCCTTTAGAGGCGTTTTTTTCTTGGGTTGAGCGAAGATGCAAAAATGAGCCGTTTGAGTATATTACAAATAGAGTCAGTTTTTACTCAGAAGAGTTTTATATCGACAGTGGAGCTTTGATTCCTCGTCCAGAGACAGAACTTCTCATAGATGAAGTTAAAAAAAATCTACCAGACTTAGAGAGCAAGATAACTTTTGTTGAAGTTGGAGTAGGGAGTGGTATTATCTCTATAATGCTTGCAAAAAGTTATAAATATGCAAAGTTTATTGCTGTTGATATTTCTCAAAAAGCACTTGATGTAGCAAAGAGAAATATTGAGAATTTTGGACTGCAGGATAGAGTTGAGCTTCGTCTTGGTTCACTTTTAGAGCCTGTAGATGAGAAGATAGATTATTTGGTATCGAACCCTCCCTATATTGAAGATGGAGTGGAGTTGGAGTCAAACCTCTCTTATGAACCGCAAAATGCTCTCTTTGGCGGTAGAGTAGGGGATGAGATTATAAAAGAGCTCCTTGATGAAGTCTTAAAACAAAAGATTAAGTTTTTTAGTTGTGAGATGGGTTATGACCAAAAAGATAAAATACAAAATTATATAAGAGATAAAAATTATAAGAGCCTCCAATTTTACAAAGACTACAGTGGATTTGACAGAGGCTTTACATTAAAGGTAGAAAATTGAGAAGAAATATATATTTAGACTTTACATATTTTATAGTACTTGCTGCAAGTTTTGGAGCAGTTATTGTTTTAGGTGCTATTGTCGCACCAGTGATTTTTCATAGTGATAAAATTTTAGTTGGAATGTTGCTAGATCACTATAATGCAGGTATCATTATGGGTGAGATTTTTCATCGCTTCTCATACTGGATCTACTTTTTAGCCGCTTATGTTGTGCTCTATGAAGCTATAATGTATAAGATGGGACAGCGTGATGCCATCATATTTGGAGCATCTGCAACAGTTGTTTTTTCATCTTTGATGTTCTCTGCTGTATATTCACCAAAAATTCTTGCTATGCAGGCACTTGGACGTGAAGCAACACAGAGTGATACCTTTTCTAACATTCATATAGCAAGTGAGATAGACTTTAAGATTTTAGCTGTTGCATTACTGGTACTTTTTATACGTCGTCTAATGACTCTACGTATTAAATAGGGGCTTCTTAACTCTTATTTAACACTTTTTTGATAGTATAGCTTATCAATTTTATTAGAGGTAATAATGAATTTTTTTAAGCTCTCTCTCACTCTTGTTGTTTTTACACTTCCTCTCTTTGCATTGCATAGTTATAGTGATGCTATTAAAGAGAAGAGGCTCTACCCTATGGGTGAGAAGATATATCAAAAGAGGTGTAGTAACCTTGATACTTCACAATTTAACTCCTTTGAAGCCCTTCATAGCGCACTCTCTGAGAAAAAGCTCTGTGGCGAGCTAAAAAATCACAAATATCTTGATGCTTTGAGCTTTTATATTTGGGATATAAAAGAGGGGCATAAAAAGCGTGAAAAATATCCAAAGCTTACTGTGACAAAAGATGAGAAGTGTCCGGTCTGTGGTATGTTTTTATATAAATATCCTCGTTGGATCGCTACAATCGTCTATGAGAATAAAAAACTCTCTTTTGATGGTATTAAAGATTTAATGAAGTGGTATTTTGAACATAAAGAGGGAATTAAAGAGATTTTAGTTCAAGACTACTATACAAAAGAGACTCTCAATGCAAAAGATGCCTATTTTGTTTTGGGAAGTGATGTTTATGGTCCTATGGGAAATGAGCTTATCTCCTTTAGGGACCTAGAGAGTGCAAAACGTTTCAGACTCGACCATAAGGGTGATGAGATTTTAAAATTTGATGAGATTACACAACAGAGAGTCTATAAACTAGATGAATAAAAAGAGCTCTATTTTAGGGATTGTTTTTGGGCTTCTTATAACACTCTCTATCTCCCTTTTACTCTACTTGCAAACTTTTGAGAGTTTAAGTGAGGAGGATCGTACTTTAAAGAGGGAGTATGTTAAACTCACCACTCTAGCCGATCTCTCTTTGGCAAATGAGGCTCTTTATGTAAGGCATAGAAGTTTGGCTTCTACCTTTAGTATATATAGTAATGATGCAAACCTGCTTGAAGACAAACTTCCAACCTTTACAATTTCAGATGCAAAGATAAAAAAATAATGAAAAAAATCAATCTCTATATGCTTGAATATACTATCAACTATATTCTAAGATACCGTTTTAAAAATATATTTGTTGTAACTGTTTTTACGCTTCTTATCTCACTACTTGCTTCTATATTTTTTATAGCTTCCGCACTTCGTTATGAGGAGTTTGTAACACTTGATGAGCTTCCTGAGATTATTGTCCAAAATCAAAAGGCGGGAATGAGTAGAACTATATCTGAAGATATTATTGAAAATCTTTTAAATATAAATGGAGTCAGCAGTGCAAAAGGACGTGTATGGGGATACTACTACTTCGATAATGCACAGGTAAACTTCTCAATTGTCGGTATTGATGAGTTTGAGTCTCAAGAGTCTAGAACAATTCAAAAAATTGTAAGTAGTGCAGAGTTAAACAGCTCTTCAATTATAGTTGGAGAAGGTGTGAAGAAGCTACTACAAAAGAGCTACTATAGTGAATATTTTAACTTTATAAAACCTGATTTGGAGTTGAAAAAACTCTATATAGCATCTGTTTTTGATGCTGCTACAGAGCTTGAGTCCAATGATATGATAGTTATGAGTAAAGAGAATGCAAGAGAGATCTTTGGTTACAGTGAGAATGAAGCAACCGATATAGCTGTAGATGTGATAAATCCAGATGAGATAGCTCAAATCGCAATCAAAATTCAAGATATGTACCCAAATACAAGAGTAATTACAAAAGAGGATCTAAAGGTATCGTACCAAAATCTTTTTGATTATAAGAGTGGAGTTTTCATGGCACTTTTTGTTGTGAGTTTTTTTACCTTCTTTATGATTATTTACGATAAATCGAGTGGATTAAGCTCAGAGGAGAAAAAAGAGATAGGTATCTTAAAAGCAATTGGATGGAGAGTAGAGGATGTACTGCAGGTAAAACTCTATGAGGGTTTAATTATCTCTGCATTTGCATATATAGCAGGTATTACAATTGCACTTGTCTATGTCTATATACTTCAAGCTCCACTGCTTCGAGATATCTTTTTGGGATATAGTGACTTAAAACCTAGTTTTGATTTAATATTTGTGTTAGATTATGAGGTACTTCTTCTTCTCTTTTTACTAACGGTTCCACTCTATATAGCAGCTACTATCATTCCATCATGGAGAGTAGCTACAACAGATGCAGATGAGGTTATGAGATGATAAAGTTTAATAATGTATCAAAGATATTTGAAGATAATCTTGTTGCACTCGATAATATTGATATAGAGTTTAAAGAGGGTGAGTTGGTTGTTTTAAAGGGAGTGAGTGGAAGTGGGAAGAGTACAATGCTCTCTCTTATTGCAGCTCTTCAAAAGCCGACAAAAGGGGAGGTGATTGTTGAAGATAAACATATTTCCAAACTTCCAGACCACTTTGCATCACTCTATAGACGTGATAATATAGGCTTTATATTTCAGCGCTATAACCTTATACCGACAATGAGTGTAAGAGAGAATATTCTTCTTCCTATGCTTCCAAAAAATATGGATGAAGCAGAACTGGAATCTGCACTCAAAAAAGTTTTAAAGATGTTTAATATAGAGCATAAAGAGAATATGATTGTAAAAAATCTCTCCGGCGGTGAGCAGCAGCGAGTGGCAATTGCTCGCTCAAACATAGCCTCTCCTAAGATTATATTAGCCGATGAGCCGACTGCAAATCTTGATGAGAGACTCTCATTGGAGTTTATTGAGATTCTAAAAGAGATGAAAAGTACAAATCGAACTATAATTGTAGCAACACATGATCCTCTCTTTTTTGAGTTGGATTTTGTCGATAGAGTTGTAGAGATTCATCAAGGTAAGATAGTAGCATGATATTGACACCTGAGATTTTAACAATCTATCTGCTTAACTCTCTCTTTCTTCTCTTCTCTATTATAGCTTTTATTCAAACTATAACTATACTGAGACATTACGATAAAAATTCAACATCACCTCTACAATATAAGCTAGAAAAGAGAAGTTATCTTGTAGCAACAATTGTGAAGTTTATCTTTTATATTAAGTTGCCTCTCTTTATATTTTTTATATTTACGCTCGATAAAATCTCTATAATTCTACCTGGAGCGATGTGTGCAGCCGGTGTAGTCAATGCGACGGAGTATGGGGTATATCTTATCTTTTTAAAGCTTTTAAATCTCTATCTTTTTGCCTACTGGCTTGTTCTAAATAGGGAGGATATGGATTCAGAGGAGCAGAGATATTTGCGCTTAAAGTTCAAGGTTTTTGTTTTTGCTTTTTTTCTGTTACTTCTTGAACTCCTTTTAGAGACACTTATGTTTAGTGCAATTGATGTAAAATCTCTTGTTGATTGTTGTGGTGCAATTTTTTCAACAACAGATGCTACCTATCTCTCTAAAATGATAGGTGCAAAGTCTGAGATACTCTTAACACTCTTTTATGGTAGTTTTGTTTTGATTGTGCTCTTTTTTATCATTAAAAATAGATATCTCTACTCTATTGTAAATCTCTTTTTTATTATTATTGCTCTTATCTCTTTGATCGCTTTTTTTGGAACTTATATCTATGAACTTCCAACACACCACTGTCCATTCTGCCTTTTACAGAAGGAGTATCACTATGTAGGGTACTTTCTCTATATATTTCTTTTCTTTGGAACTTTTAATGGTATTGTTATTGGAATTATTGAGTTTGCAAAGGAGGATGAGATGAGACGATATAGAATCTCTATGCTCTTTAATACACTCTATCTCCTACTTGTGAGCTACTATCCAGTAGCTTTTTATATAAAAAATGGAGTGTGGCTTTAGCGCCCACCAAATTTATCATGCCACCACTCTTGTGGTGAGTATGTAGCTTGTTTAATACTCTCTTCATCAAATGGATACTCATAACTGCTTGTATACTCTAAGATGGTTTTATAGGCTTCATTAATCTGTGCACTCATCTTTGTTGCTTTTTCAATATCATCTTTATGTTTATCAGGATGCCATTTTTTCATAAGGTTACGATAGCTGTTTTTAATCTCTTTAAGGGAGGACTTTTCGCGAAGGCCAAGGAGTGATTTGGCCTTCATAAGTTTGGAGAAGTGAGAGTCTGACAATTTTTAGTCTTGTTGGTTTCTCATATATGCAGGAATATCAAGGTAATCACTATCTAAGTCACCACCAACAACTAGACGTGGACGTACTTTAGCACGTGGAGGTGCAGGTGTCTCTGCAACAAAATCTTCATTGTTTGTAAGCTCTTTTTCAAAACCCGTAGCAACGATTGTAATTTTGATATAGTTCTCTGGAATTGTATCATCAGTAGATGTTCCCCAGATAACTTCAGCATCATCATGTGCACTCTCATGTACAACATCCATTGCCTCTGCAAGTTCCATCATAGGAAAATCTGGATGCATTTTAAAGTGTACTAAAACACCCATCGCGCCATTAATTGACATATTATCAAGAAGTGGAGACTCAATAGCTGCTTTAATCGCTTCATAAGCAGCATTTTCACCCTCATGCTCACCAACACCCATAAGTGCCATACCTTTATGACTCATAACAGTTTGTAAATCGGCGAAGTCAAGGTTGATATCATTTTCTCCACTTGAGAGAATGACACCAGATGTTCCACTGACAGCTTGTGCTAAAACAGAGTCAACAATCTTAAAACTCTCTTTCATACCAAGTTTTCTGTCAATAATAGAGAGTAGTTTGTCATTTGGAATAACAACTATAGAGTCACTCTCTTTTTTAAGCTCCTCTAGACCTTGCTCAGCAAGTTTAAGACGTTTACGACCCTCAAACATAAAAGGTTTTGTAACGATTGAGATAGTAAGTGCTCCAACCTCTTTGGCAATTTGAGCAACAACTGGTGCGGCCCCTGTTCCTGTTCCACCACCAAGACCAGCAGAGATAAATACAATATCTGCACCCTCTAAGGCTGCTCGAATCTCATCATAGTTCTCCAGTGCAGAGTCTTTTCCGATGTTAGGCTTCATTCCCGCACCAAGACCTTTTGTCAGTTTAGCACCGATTTGAATCTTTGCTGCAGCACTGTTTTCACTTAAAACTTGCGCATCAGTATTGATAAGCAGCATCTCGATACCACTTACTCCCTCATTAATCATATGCCCGATCATATTACCGCCGCCGCCGCCAACACCGACAGCTATAATTCTAGCACCTGTTGGGTTCTGTGCCTCTTCTACTACAAATGGTTCCATTATCTCACTCCTTTAAAATAACTGGGTAGCCCAGTTCCAAAATTTACTAAAGCTACCAGCTTCGTCACTCTTCTTCTCTTTTGCAACTTCCAAGTTGACCATTTTTGCCTTTGGCTCCTCCTCTTGAGGTGCCATAGGAATCTCAGGGTCCTCTTTGAAGTTTACAGTGCTGTGCGCCGTAGGCGCTTCATTTGTATGTCTAACACGTTTGTTGACATCGATTTCATACGGTGTATATGCTGCTGCTGAGTACATTACAAGTCCTATGGCACTTGAGTATTCTGGATCTCTTAAATTATCAAAAAGACCATCCATTTCACGTGGCTTAGCCAGACGAACAGGAATTGAACCAAAGGTTGCAATTGCCAAATCTCGTATTCCATCCATTTTTGAAAAACCACCAGTGAGGATTACACCGGCACCAATTTGATCTTTGAGACCACTATTTTCAATAAACTGTGCAAGTATCATAAGTGTCTCTTCAACTCTTGCAAAGATAACATTATGAACTACTTCAAGTGAGACCTCATGTGTTGAACTCTCATCACCAATAACTGGAAGTTCAATAAGGTCATTACTTGGTGTTAGTAGTGAACCGTATGTTAGTTTTACATTATCTGCAACATTAAGTGGAGTATGTAGTGCCATTGAGAGATCACTTGTTACATGGTTAGAACCAACTCCTAAGAACTCGTTATAGCGTATAGAGTTTCCTGAATGAATAGCGATGTTAGAGGTATTTCCACCCATATCTATAACTGCAGCACCCAACTCTTTTTCATCATCATTTAGTGTTGCTATTGCGGATGCATAAGAGTTGAGAACAATATTTTCTACCTCTACACCTGCACCTTTAACAGCTTTTTTAAGGTTGTTAAGGTTTGACTTTTGTGTTGTTATGATGTGTGTCTCAACCTCAAGACGTGAAGCATTCATTCCTAATGGATCTTCGATGAAGTCCTGATCATCAACTTTAAAGTTGAATGGAAGTGCATGGAGTACCTCATACTCATTAGGAATATTTGCATTATAAAGAGATGTATGCATAACACGTTTTATCTCTTCGAGTGAAATCTCTTTTGTTTGAATATTTACAATACCGTTTGAGTTTAAACTTTTTGTATAGGCACCGGAGATAGAGACAATCGCACTACTTACATTACTACCTGAGACACGTTTTGCATCTTCAACAGCTGTCTTAATACTACGAGCTGCAAGCTCAATATTAGTGATACTTCCTTTTCTAAGACCCTGTGCTTTCGTTGTCCCCGCTCCAGTGATAGAGATAGAGTTGTCATTTGCTATTTCAGCGATGATTGCACATATCTTCGTTGAGCCAATATCTATGGCTAAAACTGTTCTACTCAATTTAGAGTCCTTGGATAAATATCTCAGTTTGGTACGTGTTCTCTAGGGTTTTAATAAGCCCTTCGTTAAACATTGTACTTTTTAATCTTGTGATTATATCACTCTGATTACTATTTGAATTGTTAAGCAGTTTCTGTTCCAAAACGTTATATAAAACAATCTTTCCATCATTTAAAGCGATAAATGAACGCTTTTTATCTGTAGTAAAGAGCTTCTGTAGGAACTCTGCAGCCTCTTGTTTCGTTAATTTAGGGAGTTTGTCTATATCGTTAACTGTGATAAAATCAGTTGTCTCACCTTTGAAATTTTCTACGCTTTTGTTAGCTAACTCTAAAAGTTTTTCTCTTTTTGTTTGTGCTATGTAGAGAGGAAGCAGCTCCGCTTTTGCCTCTTTGAAAGATTTGACTTTAGATGGTTCTATTTTTACTAACTCAAAAGTGTAGTAGGTTCCATCTATTAAAATCGGTTTAAGGTATGGTGCTGTTAAAGAGGCTTGCGATATCTTTTCAAATGCTTCTGCTCCAAATGGATTTTGAGATTTTGAGATTTTAGCCTCCTGAGGAGTTACATCAGTGAGCTTTCCTTTTTTGTAGGCGATATAGTTTCTTAGAGCTTTATCTTTTGTCGCTTTTGCATTTAACTCAGCAACAACTGCATCTTTTGCACTCTCTAGAGGAATTATCTTTGCATCTTTATCTTTAAAGTGAGTTCTATTTTGAGTATAGTAATTTGCTATCTCCTCATCACTGTATTTTGCAGTAACTGGTGCTTGTTTAATATATTTTACAATATAGACTACATCTGTCATAAAGTTATTTGAGACTCCCTCCCAAAAAGCTTTTAGAAGTTTATCTGATGTATCGACTTTAATATCATCTGTAGAGATCACTTTATAGTTAAGCCTATCAGCTATATTGAGAAGTGTAGTTAAGATACTCTCTTCATTTTTAGATGCTTTTACAGGAAGAAGTTTAAGTGTCTTTTGAATAAGAAGCTCTTTTCTTAGTGCAGCCTCATACTCTTTTGTTGTTAATCTGTTTTGAGAGAGTACCTGCTTGTATGTATCTTTATCAAAAACACCGTTTTTGTAGAAAACTTTTTGAGATGTTAGCTCTTTAAAGAGCTCTTTGTCACTTACGCTTAAATCATATGATTTTGCAAGGTTTAAAAGAAGTGCCTGTTGAACAAGTTGCTCAAGAGCCTGTTTTTGAAGACCAAACTGTTTTGCTTTTTCCTCATCAAAGTTACCTTTGAACATCTGATTGTATTGAGCATAGAGACGAGAGTATGCTTTTTGAAGCTCACCCATACTAATCTCTACTTTTCCAACCTTAGCTACTGCTCCGGCTTTGTCCCCATAGCTGTATTGTCCCCAACCAACAAAACCTGCTCCAACAAATGCTATAGTTGAAATCCAAATAGTAATAATTAGCCACTTCTTGTGTCTTTGCATCCATGTAATCATATTAAAAAAAGCCTTCTTCGTCGAATTTATGTAATTCTATGTAAATTAGCCTTTAAACTTGATAAAGAGCGCTCACAAAGATATAATTTCGTTATGAAGAACAATGAATTGAAAAATAGGGACCTGGATGTTTTATGGCATCCTTGTACTCAAATGAAAGATCATGAGACACTGCCACTTATACCGATTAAAAAAGCACACGGAGTTTATCTGGAGGATTTTGAAGGAAATCGTTACATAGATGCTATTAGTAGTTGGTGGGTAAATATGTTTGGACATACAAACAGTTATATAAATACTAAGATAAAAGAGCAGCTTGATACTTTGGAACATGTTATCTTAGCAGGTTTTACACATGAACAGGTTGTCAGACTCTCTGAACGTTTGGTAAAACTAACACCAAACGGGTTAGATAAATGTTTTTATGCAGATAATGGCTCATCAGCTGTGGAGGTAGCTTTAAAGATGAGTTATCATGCTCACCTTAATGATGGTGTTAAAAAGAGACTTTTTGTATCACTAACAAACTCATATCACGGTGAGACAATAGGTGCACTCAGTGTCGGTGATGTAGAGCTCTACAAGGAGACTTATGAGCCTCTTCTTATTGAGACAATTCAGACTCCTGTTCCAACAGATATGAGCATTGAAGCAGCAGAAGCAGCAGCTAATGAGTTTGAGGATTTATGTAAGAAGAGGGGTTCAGAAATAAGTGCAATTATATTAGAACCACTTATACAGGGTGCCGGTTATATGCATATGTATCATCCGCACTATTTAAAGATGGTAAGGGAGATATGTAATAACTATAATGTTCATCTTATTGCAGATGAAGTTATGGTTGGTTTTGGTCGAACGGGTGAGCTTTTTGCATGTGAAAAAGCAGCTATCACACCTGATTTTCTAGTCCTCTCAAAAGGTCTAACAGGAGGTTATCTTCCACTCTCCGTTGTTCTTACTTCAAATGAGATATATATGAAGTTCTATTGTGATTACAATGAGTATAAAGCATTTTTACACTCACACTCCTATACTGGAAATGCACTTGCCTGTGCTGCTGCAAATGCAACTTTGGATATCTTTGAAAATGAGAATATTATAGAGAAAAACAGAGAGCTCTCTGCATATATCGCAAAGAAGCTAGAAAAGTTTAAAGAGCTTAAGAATGTAGCCCAAGTGCGTCAGACCGGAATGGTGGCTGCTGTTGAGCTTAAAGGGTATAGGAGTGAAGATAGAGTAGGGCTTAGAGTTTATCAGTATGGGCTTGATAATGGAGTACTTCTGCGTCCACTTGGACATATAGTCTACTTTATGCCGCCATATATCATTACAAAAGAGGAGTGTGACAAGATGATAGATACGGCTTATGAAGCTATATCTGCTCTTTAGTCATACTCATAGTTTCTATTTGTTGAGTTGAGCATGAGTAGTCTACAGCTCTTCTCTAAGATGGCAAGTTTTTTTGCCATCTCATGCATATCTCTACTGTATGCATAGACGCCATACCCTTGAATAACCATAATATTTGTCTTGCTTGTTTGAAAGTAGTAGGCAATTTCACTCTGTGCTCTGTCATACCAGTCATCAAACTGTTTTGGATCAAAAATCTCAATAGAGCCGATCTCCTGATAACCAAAGTAATCTTTTGGTGTAATGATGTTGTGTTCTAGTGAGTAGGCTGTAGTAAACTGTGGCATAGAGAAGCAGATAAATTTTGCTTCAGATATTTGAGAGTAGATACTGTGGTGAATCTTGGCATCAATACTCGCTTGATTCCATCGGTAATCTTTTTTAAAGTAGAGTTCGATGAGTGCATGTTCATCAAGCGCATCAAAAACAGCCTCTTTTGTGTTGATAATAAAACGGCTAGACTCAGTTTTTGCTGAGAGAGAGCCGTGATATATACCAAAGAAGTCCTTTCTAAACATAGAAAGAGCAAGAGAGGAGAGCTTGTTTTTTAGATGCGATTTGTTCATATTTTACTTCTTAAACCAACTTTTCATTTTATCTATAACAGAGTCTAGCACATTTTCGTGTGGTTTTGACTCAATTCCAAAAGATTCTTGAAGTTTATCAAGAAGCTCTAGCTGCTCAGTAGTTAGTTTCTTTGGATATTGAAGGTTGATAATAGCGATTAAATCACCCTTGCCATGTCCATGAACATCATCAATTCCTTCACCTCTGAAGGTAAAGCGCTCTTTATCTTTTGTACCTACATGCAGTTTAAGCTCTAGCTCACCTGTAAGTGACGGTATAGTTATTGTATCACCTTTAATGGCTTGTGTAAAGAAGAGTGGAATCTCAATATAGACATCGTTTTCATTTCTAATAAAGTGTTTGTCATCTTCAACATCAAAAGTGATGTAGAGGTCACCACGTACACCTTTTTTGCCTATATTTCCTTTACCTGCAACTCTTAAGCGATTGCCAGTATCTATACCTTTTGGTACACTGATAGTAACACTCTCTTCTATCTCCTCGTACCCCTGTCCGTGACACTTTTTACATTTGTCTGTTGCAGCAGTTCCAAGACCGTTACATACAGGACAGGTTTGAGAAAATGTCATAAAGCCCTGTTTCATATAGACTTGACCCTGTCCTTTACATTGTGGACAGGTAGAGAGCTTACCATCTTTTGCACCTGTACCGTTACACTCTTTACAAGCATTTTTATACTTATAGTTAACTTCTTTTTCGCATCCAAAGATTGCCTCTTGAAAACTAATGCGCATATCAATATTCATATCGAGTGGATATTTGTCCATATCTGCAGGGTTTCTACGACGGCGTGAACCACCACCCGCAAATCCACTAAACATCTCTTCAAACATTGAGCTCAGGTCATCAAAACCTGCAGAGGAGCTACGTCCTCCTCCACTCATGCCTTGAAGGCCCTCTTTACCGTATCTGTCATAGATACTTCTTTGTTGATCATCACTAAGACACTGATACGCTTCATTACAGAGTTTGAACTTATGTTCAGCCTCTTTGTCTCCAGGATTTTTATCTGGATGGTATTTTTTTGCCAATCTTCTGTAGGCTTTTTTAATTGTTGCTTTGTCCGCATCGCGGGATACTTCTAATATTTCATAATAGCTTAACTCTTCCATCTAAACTTTATCCTATTGTCTTGTAAAATTTTTTCGCAATTATACCCTTTTTTTATAAAAGATTAAAAGATAATTATGGGTTATCTGTATAATAATTTTATCTTAACAATCACTTAATAGATGAGGAGTACAATTCTCTTTTATCGAGATTAAAACCAAAGGAGTAGCTCTATGAAATATTTAGCTTTTTATGATGATATCGAGAAGATCGTCATGTATGATGATTTAAGTAAATTTTTAGGCGTTAATGATGATGGAGTATTGGATTTTTCATATCCAGATATTGTCAAAACTGCAGGACACAGCTGTGCTACAGTAGCTGGTGCGTACCTTATAGCACTTAAAGGACTCAAGGCACTCTATGGTGGTAAACTGCCAGAGCGTGGTGAGATTAAAGTGGAGTTGAAAAAGGCTGCAACGGATGATAATGCAGGTGTTGTGGGGTGTGTACTTTCAAACATTACAGGAGCGACTACAGATTATGGTTTTGGAGGGATTCCAACAGGAAAGTACAATAGAAGAAATCTTCTCTTCTTTGGAGCAGATATTGAAGAGGATGTCTGCTTCACACGTTTAGACACAAATGAGAAAATATGTGTAAACTATAGACCAAAAAAGGTTGTTAACCCTATGGCAATACTTATGAGTGCCATTGGCCCAGATGCAACACAAGAGGATAAAGATAGTTTTGCTCAGAGATTTCAAGCGATGGTAAAAGAGGTTTTTGACAATGCCGACAAGGTGATAGAGATTATAAAAAAATAGTCATATTTTACTCCTAATTTAGGGAGCTTTGATATAATCACCCTTATGAAACACATAATATATTTTATCGCATTAAGCTTCCTGATTATCGGCTGTTCAAAAGAGCCAAAAGTTGTTCTGAAGAACTATGAAAAGACACCTCTTTTAGAGAGTGATTTTAAAGCTTTAGAGAGCTTTGATAAAGAGGATTTTGATGCTCTTTTAGAACATTTTCAAAAGAACTGTCAATATGCAAAGGTTAAAGCTCTCTACGGAGAGCTCTGTCAAAAATCTCTAGATACAAATAACTCCAAAGCATTTATAGTGGAAAATTTTCAACCCTTCAAGATTGGCTCAGATAAAGAGGCAGATGAGGGACTCTTGACTGGTTACTATGAGCCTCTTATATCTGCATCACTTCAAAAGAGTAGTCGTTATAAGTATCCTCTCTATGCTACACCAAAAGATCTGGTAACGGTTGATTTGAGTTCAATATATCCAGAGCTAAAGCACTATAGGTTACGTGGAAGGGTAGAGGGTAATAGAGTAGTACCTTACTATACAAGAGCACAGAGTAGTCTCAATGAGATAAACGCTTCAGTTATCTGTTACTGTGACTCTAAAATTGATAAGTTCTTTTTGGAGATACAGGGCTCTGGAAAAGTAGTGCTTGATGATAACACAACTATCAATGTAGGGTATGAGAATCAAAATGGGCATAAATATAGAGCTATTGGCAGATACCTTGTTAAAATAGGTGCATTGAAGATGGATGAGGTCTCTTTGCAGAGTATTAGAGCATGGCTTGAAGCCCACCCCGATAGAGTTGATGAGGTACTAAACTATAACGACTCTTTGGTCTTTTTTTCAAGGAGAGAGCAGGGGGCTACGGGAGCACTTGGTATAGAGCTTACTCCTAAGCGCTCTGTAGCAGTAGATAAAAGGTATATACCACTTGGAAGTATGTTATACTTGAGTTCAAAGATAGAAGATAGAGAGATACACAAGATTGTTTTTGCAGAGGATACGGGTGGTGCTATAAAAGGTGCTGTGCGAGCTGACTACTTCTTGGGAAGTGGTAAAGAGGCTCTTGAGATTGCCGGACGATTGAAGTCACCACTTAAACTTTGGATTCTTTTACCAAAAAGTAAGGTAGAGTATAGAGATGAATAACTCATTAGAAAAATTTAACAGACTTGTTGATGCCTTGCAAGAGCTTCCTACTATTGGGAAAAAGTCTGCAACGAGGCTTGCATATTTTATGATCATGAACGACACTTTTGTAGGCATGAAGATATCTCATGCAATAGAGGATGCTTTAGGAAGTTTGAAAAAATGTACTATCTGTGGTGGAATGAGTGAAGATGAACTCTGTCATATCTGTTGTGATGAGACGAGAGACTCATCACTTTTATGTATCGTTGAGAATGCAAAAGATATTTTACTACTAGAGGAGAATGGCCTTTTTGAAGGAAAATATTTTGTTTTGGACTCTTTAGAGGAGTTAAGTATCTCTCATCTGCAAAAGATAGTAGAAAATGGTGTTACAGAGGTTCTCTTTGCGTTGACACCATCTATATCAAATGATGCAGTTATTCTCTATATAGAAGATAAATTAAGTTCATATAAGATAAACTTTTCAAAAATTGCGCAGGGTGTACCTACGGGTGTTAGTTTAGAAAATATTGATCTCTTGTCCCTGACAAGAGCATTAGAAGATAGAGTGAGGGTATAAATGAGAGTTATTTTACTATTGATAACATTGGTTCTTTTTGCATCGGCAAAAGAGGAGAGTTATCGTTTAGATAATATAGATAGTAATAGATCAGTAGAGAGTATGAAGAGTTGGTTAGCGGGTGATTTTGGTCTAAAACCCTACAGACCCAACTATATTTTGCCTTATGGTTACTCAACAAGAACGTATGAGTCTAATGTCCCGACTATCGATTATACAAATCAAGAGGCGGAGTTACAGGTGAGTCTAAAGCTGCAAGTCGCACAAAACCTCTTAGGACTCGATGAGAGATACTATGTCTCCTATACACACCAGGCATTTTGGCAAATCTATATCAATTCAGCACCTTTTAGAGAGAACCTTTATAACCCTGAGGGTTTTGTTATCTTCCCAATTGATGATAAAGACTCTATGTTTAAGTTACACTCATTTAAGTTAGCACTGGCTCACCGCTCAAACGGACAGCCAGATACACGCGATGTCTATTTTGACAATAATGAAAGTTTGGGAAATCTCTCTCGTAGTGTAAATTATGTCTATGCAACCCTTAGAATGCAGCATAAAACACTTATTACTGATATTACCGCATGGGTTCCTTTTCCAGAATCAAAAGAGAGTAGTGATAATCCTGACTTAATGAACTATACAGGTTACTCGAGTATCAAGTTTACCTACTTCTATAATGAACATATGTTTACACTTATGGGAAGAGGAAACTATGTAACTCAAAAAGGGGCAGTTGAGGCAACTTACTCCTATCCACTTTGGCATGATAACTTTTTTGTGAAAATTTTTAGCGGATATAATGAGTCGTTAATCGACTATAATCATGAACTGACAAAGATATCAGTCGGCTTTAGTTTCTCTAGATAGATTTACTCTATCTAGAGCTCAAAACTCTTTTGCATATAAGTTTTAATCGCCTCTTTGGAGAGTCTCTTTTTAACAAAGAGCTCATTTGCAAGGACACCTTGCCCAAGAAGCATATCTGCACCATCTTTAAAGCTAAGACCCTTCTTTTGTGCTGCTTTTAAAAATGGAGTCAGTTTTCCATAGATAGCATCTGCAACATAGCGAGTTGAACTGAGCACCTGCTCTATAATCTCTTGTGGTGCCGGAAGCTCTTCATCTTTGAGTCCTGCACTTGTAGTATTGACTACTAAATCATACTCTTGAAGTTTAAAGTCACTCCATGTAAAACAGTTACATCCTAGCTCCTTAAAGAACTCCAAACGCCCTTCACTTCGATTAAGAACGCTAACTTCATAGGACTCCTCTAAAAATCTAGCAGCAAGTGCTTTTGCAGTACCTCCAGCTCCAAGAATAAGGACTTTTTTAATCTCCTTAAACTCCTCTATGGCATAGATAAAGCCATCAGCATCTGTGTTGTAGCCAATGAGACGGCCATTCTCATTAACAATGGTATTAACAACACCCACTTTGTTTGCAAAACCACGAATCTCATCACAGGCTTTAAAGGCTGCTTCTTTATGAGGTACGGTAATATTTGCACCACTAAGTGCTAAATTAAAGAAGGTCTGGCGAAGTTGTGAGCCATCTTTGAGATGTACTCGGGTGTAGCAGGCAGGGTAGTTGAGGTTTTTAAAGACAGAGTTGTGCATAAGCGGTGAGCGAGAGTGCTCTACCGGATCACCAAAGATTGCAAAGAGTTTCATCATTTTTTATCTAAATCTTCAAGAGAGTGAATGAGTGCTCCGAGTTTGTTGTTCACTTCGAGGTACTCTAACTCATTGATACTATCAGCAACAACACCTGCACCTGCTTGAAGTACAACTTTCTCAGGTGTTACCATAGCCGTTCTAATAGTAATAGCACTGTCCATATTACCATCAAAACCAAAGTAGCCTATGCTTCCACTGTAAAAACCGCGTTTAAGCCCTTCATACTCTGCTATAAGTTCCATCGCACGTATCTTTGGAGCTCCTGTCATAGTTCCAGCTGTAAATGTCGCCATAAAGAGGTCAAACATATCTTTGTCATCTCTAAGTGTCGCAACAACATCAGAGACGATGTGCATAACATGAGAGAAGCGCTCTATATGCATCATATCTTCTACTTTTACACTTCCAGTCTTAGCGACACGTCCAACATCATTACGACCAAGGTCGATAAGCATAAGGTGTTCTGCTAGCTCTTTTGGATCATTTAAGAGCTCCTCTTCAAGCTCTTTGTCTCTCTCTTTTGTACTACCGCGTTTACGTGTTCCAGCAATTGGACGAAGAAGAAGCTCTCCATCAGTGAGACGTACCATAACCTCTGGAGATGAGCCGACTATAGAGAACTCTTCATACTCCATTAAAAACATATATGGAGATGGGTTCTTTGTGCGTAAGATACGGTAAAAACTAAAAGGATCAACTTTGATGTTTCTAGTAAAGCGGTTTGTCATTAAAATCTGAAAAACATCACCGCTTTTAATCATCTCTTTTGACTTCTCTATCATCTCAAAGAATTTCTCTTTTGAGTGTGCGAAGCTTCCTTTGTCATTACCAATATTGTGCACTCTGTGTTTATATGTATAAGAGCCTTTTAAATCATCTTCAATCTCTTGAAACTTTGATGCATACTCATCAAGTGTAGATATAAGAGAGATTTTATGATTCTTATGTGAGTAGACAAGTACAAGTTTTGGTAAAATAAGGTCTAAGTCAGGAGTACCCAGTTCATCCTCTAAGTCATCCATAACATTATGGAGTTTTGGTTCAAAAACTTTTACCATATCGTAACCGATATAGCCGATAAAACCATCAACATAGCCAACACCGAGCTCTTTGGCGGCTTTTTTATATTTAGTTGTATCTATATCTTTATAGTACTCTTTTAAAAATGTGAAAGGGTTCTCAACTTTTATATGCTCTTTGCCAGAAGCATCGGTATAGATAGTTTTGTCATCTTTGTATTGGAGTCTCTCACGAGCACCTATACAGATAAAACTGTAGTTACCTTCACTTCCACCCGCACTCTCAAAAAGATAGCTTATCTCATCTGAGAACTTCTCTTTGAGTTTTGAGTAGACAGCAATGGGTGCAAGCTGATCAAGTGTAAATTGCTTTGATTGTATCAATGTTCGCCTTGAAAAATTGTATTCTTATAACTTAACAGAGAATGCACCTGGCTCTACTTTTGCACGTAGAACTCTTTTTGCACTGTTGGCCTCTTTTTGAGTTTTAAATGGTCCTACAAGAACCTTGTTTAAGTTTCCAACTTTATGGAACTTATAGTTAAATCCTAAATCTGTAATCGATTTTAAGAATTTCTTGTTTGGTTGGTATTTAGAGAATGAACCAACTTGAATATAGTACTTTCCAGTAGCTACTGCTTTTGTAACAGTTTTTGGTTTTGGTGTTGCTTTTTTAGCTGGTTTTACAACTTTTTTTGGCTTAGTTACAGCTACTGGCTCTTCAATCTCTTCAACCATCGCAACCTCTTGCGCACTCTCTTCTTTGAGTTTTTGTGCTATTTTATCGAGGTCACTGTTTGGAGCTTCATCCTCTTGCATTACCTCTACCTCTTCAAAAAGAGGCTCATCCGCAGCTTGTGAAACAACCTGTTTTTGTGGTTCTGGAGGGAGAACTGCCTGTGGTAAATTCTCTGTAGAGTCTGAACTTAGAGAGTTCATAAGCATTACAACAATAATAAGTATAACACCCAGTGTAGCTACTGCTAATACAATTTTTTTGTTAGAGCTTGATGATGTACCTTTGTTTAATACTATATCGCTAAGTTCATTTTTATCAGTCATAATTTTTACCTTGGTTTTTATTTACTTTAATAATACCTAAAAATAACTAACATTTCAAGCTACATATGCTTTGACCATGAAGCTCCACGCTCTTTTGCGTAGACTTCATAGGGAAGTGTTAGTATATTGTACTCTTGAGGCATATCATTATTTGGAAACATTCGCCACTGTTTTGGCTGTTTTGCTGCTAGTTTCATACTGAGCATCTTTCCAAGCTGAATAGCCTCTTGCAGCGTAGTATGACCTTTATGGATATAAACATGAAGGTGACCCTCTGTCTTTGTTTTATAGGCTGTGAAGTTGATGTAACCCTCTTCACGTAAAAGAAGCTGTGTTTTGTGGTAAAAACGTTCAGGATCCCTTCCATTGTAGTCTATAACAATATTTTCAACCTTGTTATGCTTATTAACAAGAGAGTGCGCAACTGTTATCTCACCTTTGAGATGCTGATTGATAATAGATTGCGTTAAAGGGGAATCTACTCTTTCAAACTTATTGTAAAAAGTGCGCCCTTTAAATGTAAGTTTACTTACTACTGAATCACGTTTGATCCAGTAGTGGTCACTTACCATTTTTATCAGTTTAAGATCCATTGCAGTCATATTTTCTACCTAATTAGTATGTTGGTTGATTATAGATTACAAAGTTTCTTGCTAACTCTTGAAGTTCTGCTTTGATTTTTGCTTGAAGTTCTGTGTTGTTAATATCATCAAGTACATCAGCCATACGGTTTGCAATGATTTCAAACTCTTTCTCTTTCATACCGCGAGATGTAAGAGCAGGTGAACCTACACGAATTCCTGAAGTAACAAATGGACTTCTAGTCTCACCTGGAACAGTGTTTTTGTTTACTGTGATACCAGCATTACCAAGAGCAGCATCTGCATCTTTACCGCTAAAGTCTTTATCGAGGAACGATACAAGTACAAGGTGGTTGTCAGTTCCGCCAGAGACTACATCATAACCACGTTTCATCAATACATCAGCTAAAACTGCAGCATTTTTCTTCACTTGTTGCGCATAATCTTTCCACTCAGGGCTTAGGTTGTGTTTAAAACCTACTGCTTTTGCAGCGATAACATGAACAAGTGGTCCACCTTGAAGGGCAGGGAAGATTGCAGAGTTGATTTTCTTTGCAATATCTTCATCATTTGTCATAATCATACCACCACGAGGACCTGCAAGAGTCTTGTGTGTAGTTGTAGTTACAACATCAGCGTAAGGGAATGGACTAGGGTGCTCACCAGCAGCTACTAGACCTGCAATGTGTGCGATGTCAGCAAATAAAATTGCACCTACTTCATCAGCAATCTCACGGAATTTTTTAAAGTCAATTTCACGTGCATAAGCAGATGCACCACAAACGATGATTTTAGGCTGAACAATCTTAGCAATATCCATAACTCTCTCATAGTTGATGCGACCATCAAGCTCTACACCATATGTAAATGAGCTGTAGTTCTTACCAGAAAAAGATGGTTTAGAACCGTGTGTAAGGTGTCCACCATGACTTAAATCCATTCCTAAGAGCTTATCACCAGCTTTTAGAAGTGCTGCATATACTGCACCGTTTGCCTGGCTACCTGAGTGTGGTTGTACATTTGCAAATTTACATCCAAAAAGCTCACAAGCTCTGTCAATTGCAAGTTGCTCAACACCATCAGCATATTCACATCCACCATAATAGCGTTTAGCCGGATACCCTTCAGCATACTTGTTTGTAAATACTGAACCCATAGCTTCCATTACTGCTGGAAGTGTAAAGTTTTCAGATGCAATCATCTCTAAGTGGTCAGTTTGTCTCTCTAACTCTTTTTCGCATAAATTGTAAACTTCTTCGTCAAACTCTTTTAAAAAACTCATGGTTGGAAATTCCTTGTCAAAATAAAAATATGGTGATTATACTCAAATTATAATAATAGATGACTGAATGAAATTTGATTTTTAATCTCTACAATATTTAATTTAGTATTAGAGGAGATTTTTTACTTTAAGGTAGATTGAGGAGGGGGATAGGGGAGCTGGGATGAGAAGGAGTTTTTACTCCTCCTCTTCTGCATGTAGATCTATCTCATTATGAAGTGGTTTCATTGCAGGAAAGAGTAGTACATCACGAATACTGTGCTCATTTGTAAGGAGCATTACAAGTCTGTCTATTCCTATTCCTTGACCGGCTGTTGGTGCCATACCATAACTGAGCGCCTCAACGAAGTCGCTATCCATCTCATGTGCCTCATCATCACCGCTGTCTTTAGCAGCCATCTGACCTTCAAAACGCTCTAGTTGATCGAGTGGATCGTTAAGCTCTGAGAATGCATTTGCTATCTCACGACCAGCAATAAAGAGCTCAAATCTCTCTGTAATTGCAGGATTTGTATCACTTCTTCTTGCAAGTGGAGAGATCTCTACAGGATACTCTGTAATGAAAGTAGGGTCGATGAGTTTCTCCTCTACAAATTCGTCAAAGAGTTCACCTTGAAGCTGACCAAGATTCATGCCTGGTTTGACATCAATGTTTTTAGATTTTAGGTACTCTACGATTTTCTCTTTATCATTAACAACGTCAGCTGGAACTCCACCGATAGTTGTGAGTGACTCTATAAGAGGAATCTCTTGAAAGTTTGCAAAGTTTACCTCCATATCACCGTATGGTAGTAGTGTTGGAAGATTGAGGTGCTCAAAGAGGTACTGAAAGTACTCTTTTGTAATCTCAATGAGATCTTTATAGGTTTTGTATGCCCAGTAGAACTCTATAGAGGTAAACTCAGGGTTGTGTGTAGCATCCATTCCCTCATTTCTGAAGTTACGGTTGATTTCAAATACTGCTTCAAATCCACCAACGATTAGACGTTTTAAGTAGAGCTCGGGAGCAATTCTTAGGTATCTGTCAACACCAAGTGCATTGTGGTGTGTTACAAATGGTTTTGCATTTGCTCCACCGGCAATAGGGTGCATCATAGGAGTTTCAACTTCTAAAAAGCCTTTATCTTCAAAGAAACGACGAGTTAAAGAGATAACACGTGAACGAATCTGAAAAGTTTTTCTTACTTCTGAGTTCATGATAAGGTCAAGGTAGCGTTTTCTGTAACGGATCTCTTTATCTGTAATACCGTGAAACTTCTCAGGAAGAGGGCTGATTGCTTTTGTTAGAATTTTAAGAGCATCAACGTGAAGTGAAAGTTCTCCTTTTCCTGTTACAAAAGGGTAACCCTCTACTTCGATGATATCACCAACTTCTATATTTTTCTTGAAGATATTGTTATAAAAACCTTCTGGAAGATTGTCACGTGCTACATAAACCTGAAGCATACCACTCTCATCTTCAATCTTTACAAATGAAGCCTTACCCATAATACGAAGAAACTTGATACGTCCGCTTACAATGTAGTGACGTTTCTCATCACGTTTATCCTCTTTATCTGCAACATCAGAGTTTACATTTAAAAACTTCTCAATAGTTGTATTTCTCTTAGAGTCATTTGAGTATGGGTTTATCCCCGCTTCTCTTAAAACATCTGCTTTTTCAATTCTCTGTTGTATAAATTTATTATCAAAAATCAATTACTTCTTCCTTCTTTGTTGGTATTTATTTCTCTTGACACTTTTTACAAGTACCGTATATCTGCATAGAGTGGTCTTTCATCTTAAAACCGAGCTTTTGTGTGATGATATGCTGGCGCTTCTCTATCTCTTCATCGACAAACTCTGTTATCTCTCCACACTCAGTACATATGAGATGGTCATGGTGCTCTTTTGCCCCAAGTTCATACTTTTTACCCTGGGCACCAAAGGAGAGCGATGTAACTACATTAGACTCTTCTAAAAGTGAAAGAGTTCTATATATAGTGGCTATTCCTGTCTTTAGTTCTGGGTACTTCTTTTGTATAAGATGGTGAAGTGCTTCAGGTGTTAAGTGCTCATCTGAACTATAGAGAGTCTCTAAAATAACTTCTCTTTGTATGGTAAATTTGAGACTGTTCTTTTTAAGTAGCTCTTTGAAGTCATTGAGCAGCTCTGTATATTCGACTGTCCTGTCATTAAAGTCTGTTGTTATTTTTGACATTCTACTTCTCTTGTAACTCTTGTTTTATCTCATCTACCTGTTGAGAGACAGACTCTTTTATACTCTCTTTGATTACCTCTTCACTCTTCTCTTTAACGGCTTGAGTACTTTTGTCAATCGTTGTATTTATATCTTTTGTGACTTCGGTAGGGTCAATCTTCATAATGAACTTTCCAGTCTCAACAAGTATAGGAAAAAGTATACTGTTTTGGAGTGTTGAATCAATTGTAGGTTTTAAGGCTTTTATATTGTAAGCAGAACTTGCAATAACTGCAGCAATAAAGAAAAACTTGCTTGAGCCAAAGATAAAACCTAAAACCTTGTCAAGGTGACCGAGTCCGCTTAGAGAAGAGAGCTTTTTAAATCCATACCCTATAGCTATCATAAGGAGCCAAAAAGCTGCTAAAGTTGCCAGAAAACCTGTAAAACTAATAGCTGACTGGTTAGAGAAGTTAAAGATTGTATCACTAAGGTATTGACCGACACTATCTCCTGCACGTGATGCTACAAAGATACCACCAATAATACCAATAAGACCAAATACCTCTTTAAAAAAGCCGTTTAAAATGCCTTTTAGGCCAAGTAATAGGATGATGCTCCCAACTATAAGGTCAAAGTAATTAATTTCCATCTTCGTTTTCCGTGCTCAATTGATTTTTTCCATTCTGTTTTGATTTGTAGAGTGCTTTGTCAGCTCTGGCTATAAGTGTGTCTGGTGTGTCTCCTGAGCGAAACTTTGTTGCTCCGGCACTTACTGTTACATTTATAGATTTTGTTCTATATATAAGCTGATTTGAACTTATAAGTTTAATAATTCTGTTTGCAATTATCTTACAAGCTTCTGTATCTATTCTGTTGAGTACTATGACAAACTCTTCTCCGCCATATCTGAAGATTTTATCTCCATCACGTAGCGTTTTTCTAAGAAGATTTGTAATGAAAATAAGAATCTTATCTCCTGCAATATGCCCAAACTCATCATTAATTCTTTTAAAGTCATCGATATCGAGTATCATAAGGTGAAGCTCATGTTTTAACTCTTTTTTTGCACAGATATTTCCAAGGTAGCTATTGAGTGCACGTCTGTTAAAGACTTTTGTTAATGCATCAAGATTAGAGTTCTCTTCAAGCTCTTTAACCTGCTGTGTAAGTTTTGTGATAACCTCATTTGCTCTTGTCACTTCATTACTCATATGACTTTGGATCTCATCAAACTTCTCTTTTATAGATGGAAGGTCAATAAGAACATTTTCACACTGATTTACTGTCTCTTCATGCATTTGTGTGAGCTTTTCAAAGTGAGCATTTGTCTCTTTGTATGATGTGATACTCTTGTCAGCTATCACTTTGTAAGCATTTGTAAATGCCAATCTTGCATGTTCAATAGAGTCTATCTCTTCCTCATTGATCTTCTCAATAGTACTTACGGCATCTTTTAGGTAGTTGATAACCTCTTCTTTACTCGCTTCTGTTTGAGAATTGATATTTTGCAATAGATCTTCATACATCTGTGTTACTAAAGATTTTAAGTCATCTTTTTCCATGTCTCTCCCAACAAAAGCCTTTTTGTAAAGCTTGTAAAAATATTTGTAATTATACTTATTTAAGCATAAAAAAAGCTTTTATATAATTTTAATAATTAAAAAATGATTTTCTCATAGCTATTTTAACTATATTTAGGTAAAATTCCCAAAAATTATAATATACAAGGTTTAATTATGAGTACTTGGAGCCCATCGAGTTGGAGAGAAAAACCAATTTTACAACAACCAACTTACCCAGATAAAGCTAAACTAGATAGCGTTTTAAGTGAACTTAAAAACTATCCGCCACTTGTTTTTGCCGGTGAAGCACGTTCGTTAAAAGAGCAGCTTGCACGTGTTGCAAAAGGGGAAGCTTTTTTACTTCAGGGTGGAGATTGTGCTGAGAGTTTTTCAGAGTTTCATGCCGATAACATTCGTGATACATTTAAAGCACTTATGCAGATGGCAGTTGTAATGACATATGCCGGTGGTGTTCCTGTGGTAAAAGTTGGACGTTTAGGTGGACAGTTTGCAAAACCTCGTTCATCAGATACAGAGACACAGGGTGACATTACACTTGACTCTTACCGTGGTGATATTATTAATGGTATTGAATTTAATGAGAAGGCTCGTGTTCCAGATCCTGAGCGTATGATAAGAGCTTACAATCAAGCAACAGCAACACAAAATCTTCTTCGTGCTTTCGCATCGGGTGGTTTAGCAGACTTACATCAGGTAAGTAAGTGGAATCTTGACTTTGCTCATAAGTCAGAAGTGAGTGCAAAGTATGAAAAACTTGCAGAAGATATAGAGAAGTCTCTACAGTTTATGGAAGCGTGTGGTGTTACATCAAAAACATACAGAACACTTCGTGAAACTGACTTCTTTACATCACATGAGGCACTTTTACTTCCGTATGAAGAGGCACTTACTCGTCAAGATTCACTTACAGGTGACTGGTACAATGTAGCTGCTCACATGGTTTGGATAGGTGATAGAACTCGTCAGCTTGACGGTGCACATGTAGAGTATATGAAGGGAATTAAAAACCCTATTGGTATTAAAGCCGGTCCTACAATGGATCCTGATGATTTAGTAAGACTTGCAAATGCAGTAAACCCTGAAAATGAAGCAGGGCGCTTAAACATCATCGTTAGAATGGGTGCAAATAAGGTAGCTGATCATATGCCGGCACTTATTCGTGCAGTTGAGAAAGAGGGATTAAATGTAGTCTGGTCATGTGACCCAATGCATGGTAATACTATTAAATCTTCTAACAACTATAAAACACGTCCGGTTGATGATATCTTAACTGAGATGAAACAGTTCTTCCAAGTGCATAAAGCAGAAGGTACTGTTGGTGGCGGTGTTCACTTAGAGATGACAGGTAAAAATGTAACTGAGTGTATCGGTGGTAGTTTTACAGTAACGGAAGAGGATTTAAGCTCTCGTTACCATACGCACTGTGATCCACGTTTAAATGCTGATCAATCACTAGAACTTGCTTTCTTAATAGCAGATTCACTCAAGGATGCTCACGCGTAAGCATCCTCTTTAGAGATTAACCTTGAGCGTTAATCTCTTCCTCTTTTTCTTGAATATTCAAGAGCTCTTCAACTTTAGACTCATATAGCTCCTCTAAATCGGCCAACTCTTTTGCCAATGCTGTGATACCTATGGACTCGTAACAAGAGGGGTCTGCTAAACAGTTGTTCTTCTCTTCAATAGTTGTTTCAAGCTCCTCAATTTCAGCAGGAAGTTTCTCTAATGCAATCTTCTCTTTAAATGTAAGTTTGAGCTTTTTCTCTTTGGCTCTTTTTGGCTCCTTCTCTTTAGGAACTGCACTTGCCTCTTTTGCCATATTTTCTAACTCATGGAGCTCTTTTTCCATCTCAAGATACTCAGAGTACTGCTGGTAAGACTCCTCTATAGTTTTGTCTGGTTTAAAGATAAAGAGCTTCTTTGCAATCTTATCGACAAAGTATCTATCGTGTGAGACGATAATGACTGCTCCATGGAAATTTGTGAGTTGCTCCTCTAAGATATTGATAGTAGGGATGTCAAGATCATTTGTAGGCTCATCGAGGATTAAAATATCTACATCCTGGGTAAAGAGTAGGGCAAGGGCTACCCGGTTCTTCTCACCACCACTAAGTACGCCTATCTTTTTATCTAAAAACTCACGAGGAAAGAGAAAGTTTTTGAGGTACCCATAGACATGAAGATCGCTGCCTCGAACATTTACTCTATCGCCCCCATGTGGACAGAAGGTCTCTATGAGGTTCTTGTCATCATCGAGCATCTCACGGTGCTGGTCAAAGTAACCGACCTTAAACTCACCACGTTTTATCTTCCCACTTGTTGGCTCGATGCGTCCAAGTAGGGCTTTTAGTAGAGTAGATTTTCCACTTCCGTTTGGTCCGACTATGGCGATGACATCTTTTTGGAGGATTCTTGTTGAGAAGTCATGAAGAAGCTCTTTGTCTCCAAGTTTGAGTCCAAGATTTTCTACCTCAAAGAGCATCTTTTGTTTGTTTACACTCTTGTCTCGGTTGAAGTGTTTGGCTTCACGCTGGAGCTCTACACTCATCTTACGGATTTTTGCAGGGTTTGTCTTTGCTGCTTCACGTAACTGCATAAGACGCTCTTTTCGCCCCTCATTACGCTTTAGACGTGCTCTTACACCACGAGCAAACCACTCATTTTCGCGCTTGAGAAGTCCTAAGAGATTCTCATGCTGTTTTTGAAGTGTTCTGAGATACTCCTCTTTTTGTGTCAGGTAGTCATTGTAACCGCCTTTATACTCTCTAAGAGAACAATCTTCAACCTCTACAGATTTTGTTGCAACTCTGTCGATGAAGTATCTGTCATGAGAGATAAATACAAGAGTAAATTTCTCTTTAAGTAGCAGCTCCTCTAAGAACTCAACCATATAGACATCGAGGTGGTTAGTAGGCTCATCAAGAAGAAGAACATCTGGTTTTTGAAGGAGAAGTGAGGCAAGTGCTACACGGCGTTGCTCTCCACCACTTAGAAGTGTTACTGGCTTATGTTCATAAGGCTTGAGTTGAAAGTGTTGGATGATACGCTCAATCTTATCATCAAGATTCCAAGCATTGTGATGCTCTATGTAGCGAGAGAGCTTCTCATGTTCAGCTAAGAGTACCTTGTTGTCAAAATCTTCAGAGAGTAGGCTAGAGAGCTCATGATAACGCTCTTTTGCAGCATTGAGCTCTTTAAGACCGGCTTCTACAGCCTCTCGGACAGAGTGCCCCTCTTCAAACTCTGGACGCTGGTCGAGCATTTTGACTTCAAGGTCATTTTTGATGATGCGTCTTCCACCATCAGGTGCAAGAGAGCCGTTTACTATCTTCATAAGAGTAGATTTACCACTCCCATTTTTACCGATAATAACGATACGCTCACCCTCATCAACATGAAAATCAACCTCTGTGAGAATCTTTTGTGCCGAGTAGTGTTTAGATACTTTTTGTAGATCTATAAGTGCCATGAAATACTTTACTTTTTAGTTTTTGTAATCATAGCAGTTGAGGGGTTAATGTGGGCTTATTGACTCTCTTAAACTAGAGT